>JAEEGL014631666.1_pt1 | contig 49514 bp, 43 predicted proteins | sample 9134231 | NCBI WGS metagenome assembly JAEEGL01 (sample SAMN16246548, study PRJNA631951) | gut metagenome | biome: gut microbiome; feature: rumen; material: fiber-attached | host: Bos | place: Iran: Karaj | collected 2018-10 | reverse complement strand
CGCTCTCGGGCGAGCCGGAGACGTTGTAGCTCAACGAGAGGTTGCCCCATTGTCCCTGCACATTGACGGTCTCCCCGAGGTCGGGAAGCAGCACCACGAAGTCGTTATCGGTGCTGTGGAGGTTGTAGAGACTGCGGTAGGACAGGGTATGGGCATAACGGAAATGCCCCTTGTCATCAAGTTGAATAGAGTCAACGAACGCAGAGCCATCGGGTGTCATCTCCTCCAGCCAGAGGCGCTGTCCAGCACCCCCTTGTATGGTGCCCTCGAGGGCGAACTCACTCTTCGGGTCGAAAGCCCCTTTCTCACCATTCCCCCCGCAGGAGGTTAATAAAATTAAAAATGAAAAATTAAAAATGAAAAATCCTTTCAACTTCATATCTCCTAACTCTAAACTATTATCTATTATCTATTATCTGTTATCTCTTATCTTTAAACTTTAAACTTTAAACTTTCTGCCTGACCTCTGGTCACGGCCTGCGACCTTGTGGAGCAAACCACTAACCGTTATCAATAACCTATAACCCATAACCTATAACCTTATTATTTATAATCTTTAAACTTTAAACTTTAAACTTTAAACTTTCTGCCTGACCTTTGGTCACGGCCTGCGACGCAAGCAGAGGACGTGCAGAGGGCTGGAGCAAACCGTTAACCTTTACCAAACTATTATCTATTATCTATTATCTATTATCTATTATCTATTATCTATTATCTATTATCTAAAAGGTAATCTGCCATCACCATCGCTGCCATCGCTTCAACCACCACTGCGGCACGGGGCACCTGGCTGCGGTCGTGACGACCGGGGACTTGAACGGTTCGAAGTCCGCCATCAGCGGTGAGACATTCGACAGGCTGGGGGAGGGTAGGCACAGGGTGAAAGGCCACTCGGAACTCTACAGGCATGCCGTTACTGATGCCCCCCTGCACCCCTCCACAATGATTTGTCTGAGTGATTGTTTGAGTGGCTGTCGCATTTTTACTTACACATTCAAACATTGTTGCATTCAAGCATTCGTTCCACCGGTCTATATACTCGCTTCCCTTCATCTCTGCCGCTTTGAATCCGGCACCCATCTCGAAGCCTATGGCCGAGGGGATGGACATCATGGCGAAAGCCAGGTGAGCGTTCAGTTTGTCGAAGATGGGTTCACCCACGCCTGCCGGCAGTCCCGTGATGCGACAACTCACAATGCCCCCAAAGGTGTCAGATAGAGGTTCATTTGTTTCACCTTTCACCTTTAACCTTTCACCTTCAGAGAAGGCTTGGATTTCGATGGGTGCGATGATCTGCTTGGCGATGGCTCCAGCCACCACACGGACCACGGTCTCACGTGCCGAGGCGCGACCGCCACCGCGGTGGTCACGGATGCTATATTTCTGCTGGTAGGTGTAGTCGGCATGGCCCGGGCGGTAGCAGTCGACCAGTTGGTCGTAGTCTTCCGAGCGGGTGTTCTTGTTGCGGATGGTGAAGGCGATAGGTGTGCCGAGAGTGACCCCGTCCTTGAGTCCGGAGAGCCACTCTATCTCGTCTTCCTCCTGCCGCAAGGCTCCCTGCCTCCTGCGGGCGAGGTCAGTCTTGATGGCATCCAAGTCGAGACGAATGCCTGACGGGCAGCCGTCTATAATGCCACCTACGGCGAGTCCGTGGGACTCGCCGTAGGTCGTTACTCTGAGCTTCGTTCCAAACGTATTCATACTTCTTATCTCCTTACCTCCTGACTCCTTATCTTTAACCGTTCTGCCTGACCTCCGGTCACGGCCTGCGACGCAAGCAGAGGACGTGCAGAGGGCTGGAGCAAACCTTTAAACTTTAAACTTTAAACTTAAAAAAAAATCTTTAACCTATAACCTCTAACCTATAACCTTTACAAAAAAACTTTAAACTTTAAACTTTAAACTTTAAACGTTAACCGTTATTTAATTGATATGGTTCGCATAGAAATCTTTCAAAATCAGTAAAGATTTTCTGAGATTTTCTTTTAGATTTTTCTAGGATTTCTTGCCGCAGGCAATCCCAAAGCTTTAAACTTTAAACTTTAAAAGGTTATTGGTTATTGGTTATTGGTTAGTGAAAGGCTGCCGCGTCAGCTTCTTTAAACTTTAAACTTTAAACTTTAAACGTTAACCTTTACTTCGGATTAATCTCCAGCAGTTCTACCTCGAAGATAAGGGTCGAACCAGCGGGGATGTCACCCATATCGCGGGTACCGTAGCCGAGGTTGTAGGGGATGTAGAGGATGTACTTCGAACCCTCGTCCATAAGCTGCAGACCCTCGGTCCAGCCAGGGATGACCTGATTCAGCGGGAAGGTCAGAGGCTCGCCACGGTCGATGCTGCTGTCGAACTTCTTACCGTCAATCAGCGTGCCGGTGTAGTGAACCTTCACCTTGTCGGTGGCCACGGGGTGCTTTCCGTTGCCCTCTTTCACCTTGCGGTATTTCAGGCCGCTCTTGGTGGTGTAGACCGACTTGTTGTTGCTGATTTCCTTCATGAACTGCTCGCCTTTCTCGATGTTCTCGCGAGCAACGGGGTTTTTGCTGGCCTCTTGCTCCATCTGACGACGTTCGAATTCCTTCTGGAAACGTTGCAGCAGGGGGAAGGCCTGCTGGTCGTTGAGACGGCTCTGGGCGTTGGCAGCGTCAATCAGGGCCTGACCGGCAATGCGGGCATCGATGCCCAGTTGCTGCTGCTCCCAGTTGCGGAAGATATCACGACCGATGGCGTAGGAAGCCGAGTCGTTAAAGGTCTTCAGTTCCACATTTTGTGCACAGGCGGTACCCATCACGGCACACACCGCTAACAAAATCACAGATTTCTTCATTCTACTTAATATAGTATCTTTAAACTTTAAACCTTAAACTTTAAACTTTAAACTTTAACCGTTAAACGCTAACCGTACTACTTAATAAAGGTTATTGGTTATTGGTTATTGAATAGCTGACGCGTCAGCTTTCTTTAAACTTTAAACCTTAAACTTTCTGCCTGCTCCGCAGGCCTTGAGCACCGCTGAAATAAATCAAATCTAGCGAAAAAACTTTAAACTTTAACCTTTAACCTTTAAACTTTAAACCTTAAACTTTAAACCTTAAACCTTAAACTTTATTTGTATTCTTTCACCTTTACTCCATCCAGCACCTCTTTGCCGCAGATGGCGAGGGCCAGCATCTCGTTCTCGCCCTTGTAGATCTTCACGGGGGCAATCCAGCCCACGCGCTCCTCGATCATGGCCATCCAGGGTTTGCTGTAGGCGATACCACCGGTGAGGATGATGGCGTCCACTTTACCCTTGACCACAGCGGCCAGACGGCTGATCTCCATCGAGACCTGATAGGTGAAGGCATCCACCAGGAGCTGGCATTTCTCGTCACCGGCCAGGGCTTTCTTCTCCACTTCGTAGGCGTCGTTGGTGCCGAGATAGGCCACGAAGCCACCTTCGGCAGTGACCATCTTCTTCAGCTTAGCCTCGTCGTATTTGCCGCTGCAGGCCACCTCGATGAGTTTGGAGGCGTTGATGGAGCCGCAGCGGGTGGGGGAGAAGGCACCGAGACCGCAGAGGGCACGGTTCACTTCCACACAACGGCCGTGCTCGTGCACGCCCACACTCACGCCACCACCCATGTGGGCGATGATGAGGTTCAGGTCCTCATAGTGCTTGCCAAGTTCACGGGCATACAGCTTGCCGGTCATCTTCTGGTTCAGGCAGTGCCAGATGACACCCTCGCGCGAGGGGTCGAGGTCGAAGACGGGGTGGCCGCTGATCTTGGCGAATTCCGGACGCTCGTCCACGATGCCGGGGTCGGCAATGTAGGCGCATTCGAGGCCAATCTCACGGGCGATGGCATCGCTGATGAGGGCTCCGAGGTTGCAGGCGTGCTTGCCCTGGATACCGGCGTGGCACTCCTCTTTCATCAGGTCGTTCACGCGGTAGCAGCCGCTCTCGCAGGGGCGGGTCAGACCACCACGGCCCATGACAACGGCAATCTCGTCGGTGCTCACGCCGTGGCGCTTCACCATGTCGAGGATGGCAGTCTTGCGGTACTCGAACTGGTCCGCGACTTCATGGAACTTCTGGATCTCCTCGATGGGGTGGGAGAGGTTCTCGGTGAAAACTTCGGTCTCACCTTCGTAGATGGCAGCTTTGGTCGATGTGGCACCAGGATTGATAACCAACGTGTACTTCTTGTTACTCATATTATTTATATTATTGATTTTATTAAAGTTTATAGGTTATAGGTTATTGGTTATTGAAAGGCTGCCGCGGTCGTGTTGCGCAAGCGTCACTAACCACTAACCAATAACCACTAACCGTTGCCATTATGGGTGCAAAGATAATAAAAAAAAATGACAATCTGCCAAATATTTTTCAACAAATTGTCATTATATTGATTATTAATATATTGTATTGTTAGTGAAAGGTTATAGGTTATAGGTTATTGGTTATTGAATGGTTATAGGTTATTGGTTATTGAAAGGTTATAGGTTATTGGTTAGTGAGTTTAATGGGTAGTTGGAGGGACTGCGGCAGCTTTCTTTAAACTTTAAACTTTAAACTATAAAGTGGGTTTAATGGGTTTAATGGGTTAGTTGATGGGACGCGGCAGCTTTCTTTAAACTTTAAACTTTAAACTTTAAACTTTAAACGTTATCAGAACGGCAATATGCCGATGCCCAGTCGGAACACTATTAGGTTGGCAAGGAAGGCATCAGCCATGTATTTCCTGCCACCGAAATCGTTTCCTCCCACTGACTTGAAGAAATCCAATACGCCATAGGTGTAGCTATAGCGTGCCTCGATATTGAGCAGTATCCGTTCAAAAAACACGTAGTTGCGTCCTGCACCGAAGTGTAGACCGAAGGTGTTGCCACCATCGCTGTTGTCGCTCATGTTGGTGAAATGTACCATGTGTATGCCGGCACAGGCATAGGACCCTAAGGGGGCAAAATCGGTATGGCTGTAGAAACGGAGTGCCAAACTCCAGGTAGTCATGTCTTTCGAAAGGTCGGGAGTGGTCTTGTTCAGTTCTTTGAAGCCCCCTTGCCTTGTCCATCCAGCGGTGAGAGTGAGTTTGCGCGACAATGCATATTCGAGGTTGACCCATGGGTTGATTGACAATATGGTGCCGATATCAAAGGGCTGTAGACCGGCCATGGATAGTTGACCACCACCAGTGATGGCGCAGCGCAATCCCAACATTCCTACAGGGTTCTTTTCCCCTTTCAGGCTTTTTGCGCTGATGTCATATACCATGGCATCGACCAGCGCACTCTGGTCGGCCTCATTGTAACTATATGTTTCGCGAGTAATCACTTTGCCTTCACGGGCATCCACGACGAGGGTCTCCATCAGGGTTTGTTCGGTGTGGGAGAAGTGTTTGTAAACCGATATGGGCATTATGGGGAAAAAGACAAGATTGCCAAGGTGGCTTTGGGTGAGGTTCTCGATATTCAATACCGCTGTCATGCTGACGGTGGAGGCCCCATAGCGGTCCATTAACTCGTCCATTTCGGGCTGAATCAAGCGTATGATTTTGAATTGTCCTTTGTTCTGCCAAAATTCGTTAATCCATTCATTGAGGACTACGAAGTCGTTGTATTGCTCCTCTGAGGTCATGCCGTGCAGTCCTTCGTCGGAGAAATTGATGATTTTCCAGCCGAAGCTGTCACTTCTCTTCAAAATGCGACTTGTCAGATCGTGTTCTTTACGGTCGCTACGTTCCACGTCCAACCGGTCGTCGCGGTTGTCGACGACCCAGTAGGAGGGGCTATAGATGATGATTGCTTTGTTTGAATCCCCGGTCGTTGGAGAGGCTGTGGTCTCGGTGTTCGCCCATTCCATTCTGTTTTTTAATTCGTGGACAAACAGCGTGTCCGTCATTATGAGGTCGGTCAATGCGTATGCCAATGGATTTCTGGTTGTCTGCATCTGGCGTTTCTGCTTGATGCGCTCATATTTCGTCATGGGTTTGTTCGCATCGTTGGCAGCGCTGTCGGTAGCGCTGTTTTCCGAGGGTGGTGTCGGCATGAAATCGCTAAAATTCATTTTCGACTCTCGATGAAGTGCATCCATCAGGTCGTCACACATTGAAATATAAGCCTCTTCGTTGGGGAAACGGCGGTGCAACTGCCAAAGGGTATGCAGGGCTGTCAATGCGGCCTCCTCTTCGCTCATGCGGCGCATGGCGTAGTAGATTTGCTGGCTTTCACCTTCCACCTTGTTATAGTCGCCCGTCACAGAGTTGGTTCCGTTGTAAATCTTCGACATGGCGATACCATAGAGGGATTGTGCCATATATCGGTTTAGTGTCTTGTCGTCCTGATGGTCGCGTAGCATCAGCCAACTGTTATAGAAAGCCCTCGAGTATTCGCCAGCCACCAACTCCTGTCGGATGCACTCTAAACGAGCCAGATGGCGTATCTGCATGAATTCGTCGCGTGTAACGACCACGAAGTGGGCACCTCCCTGATGGCCATCGAGGGTGGCGGCACAATGACGACGACGAGAGAGGATATTGGGGTGGGTGCTGCGACTGTCATCGTAGTCGTCGCGACTGCTGATGGGGGTCACCTGATCCAGCCAACAGCCGGTCAGTTTGTAGTAGGGCGTGTTGAACCATGTGGTGTCGAAAGGCACGTCGTCAAAGGGTAGCGCACCGTATTGCAGCACATCGAAAACGCCTTCCGTCACACCTTTGTCATAGGGGCTGTTGAGGTAGAACAAGGCGATACCCAATGAATCGGCCTCGCTTTCCATCTCACGGCTGCGGTTGTGTCGCCGCAGAAATTCGTTCATTTCGTCCCTCTCATTGTCGACATCGTGCTTCTTCTTTTGGTCTCCCACCAGCTTTTCCATGACATGGCTGCGGAAATAGTGTATTATCTCGTGGCTGATGATGAAAGCCAGCTGGGCTTCGTCCTCCACCTGCGCCATCAGGCCGGCATTGATGAACACCATCCCCTGTCCGGTGGCAAAAGCGTTCACCTCGGGACTCTTCACAGTGTAGAAGCGAAGTTCTGAGCGTAGGGTGGGGTAGTCCTTCAGCAGAGTGTCGGCAATACGGGCAGCCAACCGGCTGATAGGGTCGCCATAGACGATGCGGCCACTGGCCATCAGCTTGCCCACATGATAGGAGGCTTCCTTCAGGGGCTGGGTTTGTTTTACTTTGCTGCCAGTGTAGCTCTCGGCACGTTGCAGGTCGGACTCAAAGAGCTCGTCCATAGTGCGTTTCAAGTCCGACGGTACATCGCCAACGCTCTTTAGCTGGCATTTGCCTGTTGCGGCTGCCAAGAACAGTGCCGCGAGAAGTATCAGTTTTTTAGTCATTGGACTTTGAATTTTGCGAAGAGGCCACGAGACTGTCCCCGGATGAGCAGGAGGTATTCGTTGCCCTCCAGTAGATGCGGGGCACCCAGGAGCGCTTGTTTGGAGGATATCTCGTAGTGTTGCCGAATCGAGCTTCCGTCGCTGTTGAGGAGGAGGGCGGAGAGTATGCCGGCACTGTTGAGACTCTTGAAGTCTTTGATGGTTTTCTCCTCGGGGTTGTCGTATGAGCTTTTGCTCTCCACCCACAACAGTAGCGGACCTTTTTTGCTTTTGACCCAGCGGTAACTGGCCAGGTTGCGCTCCTCCCAGGAGGTGATGTTCGAAACACGGAAGGTCTTCACCCAATCGAAGGTGCCGTTGTCGTTAATGCGGCACACCATCATTCCCATTCGGTTGAATTCGGTGGGCACTCCATCGAGGGTGAGACGCCAGGACTGGTCGAGCATGGCGTAGCAGCCGTCTTTGTCCTCGAGGGTCTGGTTCAGACTCATATACATCACCCTGTAGTCGTCTTTTCTTACACGGGCATCATCTTTCTCGTTGTTGAGTCGGTTGTATTCCTGCTTGTCTATGTTGTGCCGATCCACCTTGACGGTTTGGCTCTTGGTGTCGAAGCAAATCACGCCAATGTGGTCTATCAGGGTGCCGGGACCGAGCGCCACCTCTTTGCCCGAATGGGTGTAGACGAGGAATACTTTCCCGTTGGCATAGCGGGCTATCTGTATCTCGGTGAATGTTGCATCGGCCTCGAAACTGTACACCTCTTCGTGTTCGCCATCGAGGATATAGAGGTTGAATTTCCCCTTTGTGTAGTTCCCCAGGAGGACTTCGCCGCTGTCGGTAACATAGAACATGTCGAATTGACGGCATCGCGAGTCCATTTTCCAGTATTCCTCCAATTCGCGGTTGTAGAGAGCCACCTGCACTTCGCCCCTCTGGTTTTCCCGGCCTATCAAAAAGAGTCCTGCCAGAAGCTCTTGGTTGGGCGATATGCCTGGAGCAAATGCCATTCTGTCACCTTGAGTGCCTTTGAAGTCGGCAAGGGTCATGACCGGGTTGGAGGAGGGCAGCAGGGTTTTGGCATCCCGTCGAAGGCGGTACACTTTCATGCCGTTGTCTTTCGTTTCTGCCATCAGCAGGTCGATAGAGTCGCCATTGATGTAGCCTCCGTAGCACTCCACATCTTTGTCGTCAGTTAACGCGGTGCGGGCCAGCTCGTTCTGCTCCAGGTCGTAGCTTGCCAGTTCCATCTTGTTCCTGAGCCTGCCTGTCATTTCCACAAAAACCACTTGCCCGTTTTGGCTGCCGATAAAGCGGGGCTCAAAGGTTTTTGCTACGATTTTTCCCTTAGGGAAAAAGGTGACCTCACCCACTTGCGCTTGAATAGGTGAAAAATGAAGGGTGAGAAATGCAATGGCGATTGCCGCAAAATACTTTTTAATCATAAAATAATGAATCTTTATTTTGGTGTGCAAAAATACACAAAGTTTTTGAAATTATATTTTTTTTCGTATATTTGCGCTCATCGAGGATAAGAGAGAATCGAAATAAAATAATTTAGAATCAATAATTTAATAAAATGACACAAATGAAAAAAAATCTATTTCTTGTTCTGGCGTTCATCGCTTTTGCAGTGTCCGGCAGCGCTCAGGTCTATCATTACTATACAAATTCCGCTCCTTGGACTGGGAATAAGTCGTATATCCTCAATGCAGGCCTTAATTTTGACATTGTGTCACGGGATTTTGGTTCCAATAAGAACAATTTGAATGTCAACCCGGGACTTGCGCTGTCGTTCCGCTACGAGGGTGACAAGAATATAAACGAGCGTTTCTCGTGGGGCTATCAGGTGGAGTTCAGCTATCTGGCCCAAGGCATTAAATACGACGAGCCTGTTAATGGCTCCACGAAGATCAGGCATTCTGATTTGACGTGGTGGGATCTTGGTTTCGATTTACGCCTCTCGCTGTCCTATTGGATTAATGACAATATTGAGCTACAGGCTGCAGCAGGTGTCTTTATGAATCCTTTCTTTGGCATCAAGGGCGAAAGTTATGAAACTACAGCCACGGGCGCCGAGGTGGCTAACAGTCGCAAGGAAGAGAAGGGCTCGACGTTCAAATTTAGCACCGGTGTGAGCACAATGCTTCAGGCAAAGTATTTCTTCAACGAAAACTTCTTCCTGAGTCTCAATATTCACGATAATATCGGTGTGAATTTCTTTGGCAGTGATTTCGACGAATTCGAAAAGGGTAGCAAGGGCGGACAGCGCGGTATTGTGATGTTCGGTATTGGCTACAAGTTCATCCGATAAGAGATATCTCCTAAAGGTATTTCGTACCTAAAATCCGTAGAGTAATAGCCCCGCCACTCCCGAGCCAATGATGAGCAGAATGGGATTCATTTTGTAGCGGTAGGAGAGGAGGAAGACGGTGGCGAAGATGACCACCGAGGCGATAAACTGGAGGTTGAATCCTGCGGTTCCGAAGCTCTCCGTGTTGAGCAGCGACAGGGCGGCAGCGGCAATAAGTCCGATGACGGTGAGCCGCAAGCCCTTGAAGATGACATCGAACGGCGCTTGGTCTTTGTGTCTCAGCAGCCAGCGGCCAACGATGAGGATGAGTGTCAACGGGAGGATGAGGACGGCCAACGAGGCGATGACGGCCCCCAGTGCAGCCATCCATTCGGGGTAGCCTTCTGCGATGACAGCGGAGTAGCCCGCATAGGTGGCGGTGTTGATGCCGATAGGGCCGGGGGTGATCTGGCTGATAGCCAGTATGTCGGTGAACTCCTGCGAGGTGAGCCACCCGTGGTGTGTCACCACCTCGTCCTGTATCAGCGCAATCATCGAGTACCCTCCACCGAATGTGAAAGCCCCAATCATCAAAAACGTATAAAACAGCTCAAATAATATCATCTTCTATTCTTGTTTTGCCTTCGGCTATGGATACGCTTCGCGTAGAAATTTCTTTAAAATCCAATAAATAATCAGTAAAAATCATATTCTTATTTTGTTCAAGATTTTCTGAGATTTCTTGCCGTAGGCAATCCCCTAAGATACGCTTCGCGTAGAAATCTTTCAAAATCATTTTAAAAATCAATCAAAATCTTTATTCTAATCATTATACATGTCTATTTTCTAAGATTTTTATTTGGATTTTCTACGATTTCTAGCCTTTAGGCTATCCCATAAGCCGAAGGCAATCCCTAAACCTCTGTTATATAAGTTTAACTCGATCTATTTCACCATCAGGGTATAGTTCGTACCATTCACTGTATAGACGGTCTGGCGAAAAATTGATAAGCATTCCGTATTTTAAGTGTGTAATATTTAGATAATTCTTTAGTTGCCTACGGTGTTCTTTCCCTATAAATTCTATTGCTTTTAATTCCACTATTATTTCATCATTGATGACTAAATCCATACGGTAGGTTTGGTCCAACTGTACATCATCCCAATAGATTGGCAAAAACACTTGACGCTCTACTTTATAACCTTCTTGTTCTAGCAGATATTTCATTGCAGCTTCATAAGCAAATTCTAACAAACCGTAATGATATTTGTTGTATACCTTCATGGCGATGCCTGTTATGTCAGCAAAGAACTGGTATTTCTTATTATGTTCCGCAATAAGGTCCATGTTGCTTTATTGTATTAATATGTTGATTTTCTAAGATTTTATTTGGATTTTCTATGATTTCTTGCCGAAGGCAATCCCCTAAGATACGCTTCGCGTAGAAATCGTTAAAAAATATTCTTAAAATCAATCAAAATCTTTATTCTAATCATTATACATGTCTATTTTCTATGATTTTTTATTTAGATTTCTAGCCTTCAGGCTATCCCGTAAGCCGAAGGCCATCTTATTGTTGTATTCAGTCGTCGTCATTAATAATATGTCTATTTTCTAGGATTTTATTTAGATTTTCTACGATTTCTAGCCTTTAGGCTATCCCGTAAGCCGAAGGCCATCTTATTGTTGTATTCAGTCGTCGTCATTAATAATATGTAGATTTTCTAGGATTTTATTTGGTTTTTCTACGATTTCTAGCCTTTAGGCTATCCCGTAAGCCGAAGGCCATCTTATTGTTGTGTTCAGTCGTCGTCATTAATAATATGTCTATTTTCTAAGATTTTTATTTGGATTTTCTATGATTTCTAGCCTTTAGGCTATCCCTCCCCGCCGTGAGGCCAAAAAGTCCACCGAGAAGGATTGCGGCGAGGATGACGAGCACGGGGCTCACGCCTAGGAGCCAGATGAGGAGGCAGGAAATGACAGGAATAATAACGTAAGGCACTATCTGCACCCCCTTGCACCTCCCGGCACTCCTCCACACCCCCTTCCAGAGCAAGAACACCGGAGCCGCAATCAGCGCCACCACAGCCGGTCGGATGCCCATGAAGATGTGCTGCACCGTAGGAACATCCTTGAACTGACGGAAGAAGATAGCGATGAGCAGTATGAAGATGATGGGCATCAGTATGTTGCCCAGTACAGCCAGCAGTGCTCCTTTAATTCCACGAAGCTTCTGTCCAACGACAGCGGCGATATTGGCAGCCATAATTCCCGGCATGGTCTGCGACAGGGCGATGACATCCAGCATCTCCTCTTCGCTCAGCCATTTGTGTCGGTCCACCACCTCGCGCTGGATAAGCGGTATCATCGCATACCCCCCACCGATGGTGAATGTCCCCACCTTGAAAAAAGTTGTAAAAAGCTCGCAATATTTTACCATCTTCCGCGTTCTCCCATCAAAATCTTTAAACTATAAACGTTAAACTTTACAAAATCTATAACCAATAACCTCTAACCTATAACCTTTACAAAACTTTAAACTTTAAACGTTACAAAAAAACTTTAAACCTTAAACGTTAAACTTTAAACTTTATTATATGAACGGATTGTTTTTCGGGTTGTTCATGGTCTTCGTCGTAGTGATGCTGGTACTCGACCTCTTTGTGTTCCATAAGAAAGACCATGTCGTGGGCGTGAAAGAAGCCGCCGTCTGGACCGCCATCTGGGTCTCCCTCGCCATGGGTTTCGCTGTACTGATCTACTTCTTCGGTGACTGGATGATGCCCCCTGAGACTTCAGACCTCACACCTCATACCTCAGAATTCTTAAAGGCCTACCGTGGCGAGATGGTCTCTGAGTTCCTCGCGGGCTATTTCCTCGAAGAGAGTCTCTCCATCGACAATATCTTCGTGATGATCATGATTTTCGTCTCCTTCGGCATCAAGAAGGAGTACTACCATCGCGTCCTTTTCTGGGGTATCTTCGGAGCCATCGTGCTGAGATTCATCTTCATCTTCGCTCTGGCAGGACTCATCAGCGAGTTCGCCTGGCTGCTGGCAGTCTTCGGTGCGATACTCGTCTACAGCGGTGTGAAGATGTTCCTCGACAAAGGCGACGAGCAGATGGACACCGAGAACCACCCTATCGTCAAGTTCGCCTCCAAGCACTTCCCCGTCACCACCAAGAGCCATGGGCACGATTTCTTTGTTAAAGGAGTGAAAGGGAGTGAAGAGGGAGTGAAAGGGAGTGAAAGGACAATAGTGATGATGACTCCGTTGTTTTTAGTCCTCTTGGTGATTGAGTTCAGCGACATCATCTTCGCAGTCGACTCCATCCCAGCAGTCTTCTCCGTGACCAAGAATCCTGTCATTGTCTACACCTCCAACATCTTCGCCATCATGGGATTGCGTTCGCTCTTCTTCCTCTTGAGCGATGTAGCCGACCGATTCTGGATGCTACACTACGGACTGGGGGTCCTGCTCACCTTCATCGGAGTGAAGATGATAGGTGGTGAGTTCTTCGAATGGGAGATTCCGGCCCTTGTCTCCCTGGCCGTCATCCTCGCCATCCTCCTCCTCAGCGTCCTACTCTCCATGCTCATCAGAAAGCCGGTGCGCTAAGGATTAGCTTCGCAAAGAAATCTGACAAAATCCAAAAAAATTAGTCAAAATCTCCACTTATTAGTAAAAGTCACGGTTTGATTTTCTGAGATTTTCGTTAAGATTTTCTAGGATTTCTAGCCATTAGGCTATCCAAAAACAACGGTCACTAAGCTCCAAGGTATAGTGGCCGTAAAGGATTTGCTTCGCATAATATGGGATACACTTCGTGTAGAAATCATTAAAAATCAGTTCAAAATCACACATAATTCATAAGGTTATTTTCTTGAGATTTTTTATTAGATTTTTCTAAAATTTCTAGCCATTAGGCTATCCCACTCATAAATCATAGTTCTCAACTCTCAACTATTATCTATTATCTATTATCTATTATCTATTATCTTTAACCGTTCTGCCTGGCTCCATAGGAGACACGGCCTGCGACCGTAGTGGAGCAAACCTTTCTGCCTGCTCCATAGGAGTCACGGCCTGCGACCTTGTGGAGCAAACCTTTAAACGTTACTACCATTTTTATCTCTTCACTCTTTATTTTCTTTCAGTTTCCAGCCCCTGGGCTATTCTATAACCTTTCTGCCTGACCTCTGGTCACGGCCTGCGTGGTATGCCTGCGAGCACCGTTGAAAATAGAATTAATTGTAGCGAGTCACCGTAGTGGAGCAAACCTTTAAACGTTACCTAATTTTAATCTTTAAACCTTAAACGTTAAACTTTAAACGTTACCTAATTTTAATCTTTAAACTTTAAACTTTCTGCCTGGCTCCATAGGAGACACGGCCTGCGACCGTAGTGGAGCAAAACTTTAAACGTTACCATAAATTGTATTATATTAATATTTTATATAGGGTTGTTAACAACCGGTTAAAAAATGTGAAAAGATAATTTGGTCAGAATAAAAACATTTCGTATTTTTGCATCTCGTATTGTAGTATGCCCTAACCATCGTTTAGAGATGGGAGTGAGGGTGCTTTAGCCGTGATTATTCGTCTCATTAGTTTTTTAATTTATAAATTTTTTAGCTTTTCTGCCTGACCTCCGGTCATGGCCTGCGTGGTATGCCTGCGAGCACCGTTGAAAATAGAATTAATTGTAGCGAGTCACCGCAGTGGAGCAAACCGTTAAACGTTACAAAAAAAACGTTACAAAACCTCAATAACCAATAACCTATAACCAATAACCGTTAAAAAAAATCTTTAACCCTTAACCTTTCTGCCTCGTAAGAGGCTTTGAGCACCTTAGCGTAAAATTAAATCTAGCGAAAAAACTTTACAAGTAATTCTTTAACCTTTAACCTATAACCTATAACCTTTACCCATGAACATTTCCGTTGCGGGTACCGGCTATGTCGGTCTTTCCATCGCCACCTTGTTGGCCCGGCATAACGACGTGACTTGTGTCGACGTGGTTCCAGAACGCGTCGATTTGGTGAATAATAAGAAGTCGCCCATAAAGGACGATTATATCGAGGATTACCTTGCCAACAAGCCCCTCAGCATTAAGGCTACCCTCGACCAGGAAGCCGGCTACCGTGATGCCGAGTTCGTCGTCATCGCCGCTCCCACCAACTATGACAGTCAAAAGAATTTCTTCGATACTTCTGCTGTCGAGGCCGTCATCGATGCCGTGCTGAAGGTGAACCCCGACGCTGTGATGGTCATCAAGAGCACCATCCCCGTGGGCTACACCCGCTCGCTCTACGTTAAGTATGCTCAGAAACTCAAGCCTGCCCGACCGCAGGGAGCGGCCTTGAACTCCGATGAAATAAATCAAATTAGTGAAAAATCAGGCAATCAAACATTCCTGCCTGGCTCCAAGGGAGACATGGCCTGCGACCGCAGTGGAGCAAAGCAATTTAACCTGCTTTTCAGCCCTGAGTTCCTGCGCGAAAGCAAGGCCCTCTACGACAACCTCTACCCCTCACGCATCATCGTGGGAGTTCCGAAGATGATGCCCGGCCCCGAGTACCAGGAGGAGAACGAGGCCATCAAGGCCCTTACCGATATCGACTGGCTCACCGAGAAAGCCCATCAGTTCGCTGACCTCCTCGTCGAAGGTGCCATCGGTCCCTCCCAAGATTCAAAATTCGAAATTCAAAATTCAAAATTTGAAAAGAACATCCCTGTTCTTTTCGTCGGTTTGAAAGAGGCCGAGGCTGTGAAGCTCTTCGCCAACACCTACCTCGCCCTGCGCGTCAGCTACTTCAACGAGCTCGACACCTATGCCGAGATGAAGGGTCTTGACACCCAGGCCATCATCGATGGTATCGGTCTCGACCCCCGCATCGGCACCCACTACAACAACCCCAGTTTCGGCTATGGTGGCTATTGCCTCCCCAAGGACACCAAGCAGCTCCTCGCCAACTACGAGGACGTGCCGCAGAACATGATGTCCGCCATCGTCGAGAGCAACCGCACCCGCAAAGACTTCATCGCCGACCAGGTCCTCAAGATGGCCGGCTACTATGCCTACACAACAAATAATGAGTACAATGCGTCTATAACCCATAACCCATCACCCATAACCATTCCAGTGATTGGTGTCTACCGCCTCACCATGAAGTCCAACTCTGACAACTTCCGTCAGTCCGCCATCCAGGGCGTCATGAAGCGCATCAAAGCCAAAGGTGCCCAGGTCATCATCTACGAGCCCACCCTCGAGGACGGGAGCACCTTCTTCGGCAGCCTCGTCGTCAACGATTTGGCTAAGTTCAAATCCCAAAGTCAGGCAATTATTGCCAACCGCTACGACTCAGTTCTCGATGATGTGAAGTCGAAGGTGTACACGCGAGACATCTTTCGCAGAGATTAAAGTCTATAACCTTTCTGCCTGGCTCCGTAGGAGACAAGACCAGCCGCAATAACGCGACTGGCCCATCGAAAAACCTACGCCGAATACGACCCCACATACTCCGACCGCATCCACTCATAACGCCCGGCATTGTACGACTTCGCCTCCGACGAGTACGACGATGCCTCCTCTCCCAGCGCAGCCACCTCACTCGTGTAGTTTACGCCACTGAACTGACTGCTGATTTTGATGGGGATGGCGTAGAGGTTCACCACGTGGAACTCATCGTCAGGAATGGGGATTGTCACCTCGCCACTCTCTGAGATTACCGTTGACTGCGCAGCCAGGAACCCACCGCTGCGGCTGTCGGCATAGAGAGCCACGAATACCACACGGTCGATACTGTCTGGGAACGTGGCGGAGGTCTTGATGCTACCATCGGCTATGGTCACGGCTCCGATGGTGACACCTGCGGAGAAGCCCCCTTCAGAGAGAATGAGATCACTGGGCGCCAGAACGGCTTGGATGGTTCCGTTGGCCGATGTCGTGGTCATACGCTTCATGATTTCATGCATCCACCGCTGACGACGGCCACGGTTGCCGTTGCCCGTCATGCCGTAGATGATGTCTGCCTTAATGAGTTTGGATAGTGATCCTGCCAGCGCCATTTTGGCGCGCACGGCCATCTGCTCCTCGCTGTTGGCATTCCTTACATGAGGCTGGTGTTTTCGGATGATGACTTTGCCGTCCTGCCCCTTGGCGCCGACGAGGTTACCGGTACGACCGGTGAATTCGATTACTGAACTAAATGTACCCATAATACTTTAAAATTTAAAAAGTTAATAAAATTGTTTATACACGTTATCGTCCTCGAGGTTGACTGAAACGTTTCGATAATAATATAAGGCCAAATAGTGTTACCCCCTAAAAAGTAAACGTGTTTTCATAAATAGTAGCGAATAGCAACAAATGGTAACAAGCCGACTTCCGCAGCTTCCGTGAGCGCAGCGAGCAGGCCAATAAAGACCACGTCAGCCCCTCTGCAAGCGTAGCAACGCAGAGAAATCTGTGATATCTGTGCTGTCTGTGTGACCTAGCCCTCCGCGAGCGCAGCCATGCGGAGAATTTACAAGATCAACGAGCAGGATGCATGTCATCGAGCGGAGAGAATTTCGAGCGGAGTTTGACCGGAGTTAGAGCGGACCTGGAGCGTAGGAAGACCGAGCGAAGAAAATAGGAACCGCAGACATCAGACCTCTTCCCCTATTGCGGCCCTAGACCACAGCACTTTACGCGCAGCCTGCGGCTCTTACTGAGTGATACAACGAATAAATGTGAAAATAAAGTGGGAGTGAGGGCAAGAAAAGTGGGTCTGTAGAACATCTGGAGCAGCAAGTGTAGTGTGAGCTTGCTCAAACACTGCCGAGTCGTGACAGATGAAGACAAAGTCAACCGTCCCCCTGACCCCTTGTTGAAAAAGGGCATTTCCTCTATATGAATTGCTTTAAAGAAGAGGACCACATTCAATTAAGTAAGTTCGTTTCGAAGATAAAGAAGCATTGGATGGTATCATATGATATGAACGAATTGATATTAAAAAGCTATTCCAAATGGAATATGATACAGTATCAGCTACTGCAATGTACTTCTAATTGTAAGAAGAATGAGATTTTGGTCTTCTCGAACGGATTAGATTATTCAGAATCGATGAAAGAACTTGCTGAAGCGAGAGTCATAAATGGTTAAGATGGGGTTGGGTGTAGCTCTATGTATATGTGGATACCTTATTGAGGGAATAAAATCATGAGGGATTATAATTTATTCCCTCACGCGCCAAAGGCGCGACGTTCTGTGATTTCAGTGATTTCTGTGTGACTTTACAAGCAAGGCCGGAGGCCGAGCAAAAAGCTTGCTTTGACACTGGCGAGCGGGAGGAAGGTCAGCGAAGCTAACATTGGCCGATGAGTGCCGATAGGCACGAGCATTTTACCCTGAGCTTGTTGAAGGAAACGCGAAATTTAACAATTAACAATTTAACATTGCGATTAAACGAGAGCAGACGAAAAATTTTTTCAGTATGCCGAGCGTGAGCAAGGTCGACCGCAGGTCAACATTTTAACATAGACCGAAGGTCGATACGCTTCAGGCACAAATGTCAGCAAGCTGCCATTAGAGCCTTCCGCTAAGAAAAGAGGTGTCAGCCCGTGGCTCCGTAAACTCCGCCACCGGCTGGATTATCTAAGCGGCAAAGCCGCAGATTGAGTGAAAAGAGTGTAATCAATTATTGGAGAATGCGATAACATAATACTAGCGCAAATCTCGTCTTTTAAGATAATAAGAATTGTGAAGTAAATGGGAACACCTAAGAAAAAAGCATTAGATGATACATCACCTGTAATAAAAGCGGGCGCAGAATCTCCATGTTCACTAGAACAACTTAATGCCAGATTAGATCGTGTTAATCGTTGGATAGAGAACTGTGACCAAAAGATTTATATTCTTTTGGCATTCGTTGGTGCTTGTATTACGGTATTTTTTACATCAAATGTTTTTTTGAAAGCCCGTGCTATACTGATTCAACCTATTTATGCATATTTTGAAAATAAAGAAGCGTATGGTTTCTCTTGGCGTAATTTCTTTCTTTTTCTCGGACTGATAGCGATTACCTATTTTACTGTGAGAATGATATATAATCTCCTTAAAGCTCTATTTCCGAGTACATTAATTAAAAAGTATCTAAAGGAGAATCCTACGCTTGAGCCCGCTTCACTACTTCATTTCCAAGCTATAGCTAATATGAAGTTTGCAGATTTTGAACCAAATACTCTTGAAGATACTAACGAAAGGTATAAACACGATTTGCTCTCACAGATTTTTATCAATTCTAAGATTTGTGACAACAAATTCAATAATTTGAAGAGTGGACTAAAGTCAATGAGTTATCTTCTTATTTGCATAGCAACAGAAGCCCTCATAGTATTCCTTTTTCCATAATTCCTATGAGCAAGAAGACATTCTTTCAGAATATAGATAGTGTCATAGACGATTGGCATAATACCACTTTTACTTTCTACCCCAAAGACTATGTGCCGGGTTTAGATCCAGATGGTAACTTGACATACGGTAATGGAGAAAACAAAAGAGGTATAGAATTAAACACCTGTGTTTTGTTCGTTGACATTCGGAATTCTGTATCACTGACCGAGCAACATCAGATACGGACGATGGGTAAGATTTATTCAGTATTCACCCATTGTGTACTGCTGGCTGCACAGGAAGATGGTGGATTTGTTCGCAATATAATAGGTGATCGCGTGATGATTGTCTTCCCAGAAGATAACTGTTATACAAATGCAGTTGATTGTGCAATCACCATTAACCAGATAGCAGAACATATCAATGAAAAGTTCCAGAATGTAGAATTCAAGTGTGGTATAGGCATCGATTATGGTAAGATGATTGTCATGAAAGTGGGCATACCCAAACGAGGGCAGGAGAATGATGATAACAAAGGCCTAGTATGGATAGGATACCCTGCCAATTACGCCTCACGCTTGACAGATAGTGCTAATAAGACAATAAAAGAAGAGTATTTCCATGTTGAGGGTGATGGAATAACATTTTCTCTGGCTGGAGACCCTTTTATGAGAAAAGCACCACATAAGGTTAAGGATTTCTCAAAGGAAGAATTGATGAGTGCCCTTTCTGCTATTAATGGTCAGATGCATCTATCTCAATTTGCTCGAATAACAACATTTGAGAAAAAGGAACGCGAATATACATTCATGCCTATCCTTATGTCCGATAAAGTCTATAAAGGATTTCGAGACGCAAATCCAAACAGAAGAAGTGTAAGGGAAGGGCAATGGAAGTTACAGGAGTTTCCTATACGTGATATTGATTTTCCAGTTTATGGAGGAAAAACGACTTGGAATTTATCTTGATTATAAATGGAAGCAACTAACAAGACATACGATTTCAATGCATCATTAGAGCGAATTGATGAAATCCTAAATGCTGACAACAAGCAGTATGAGGAAAAAGACTCAATTCCAGCTCGTAGCTGTCTGACTTTTACAAACGGCTTTTATGTGAATTGCACAGCCTTATTCGTTGATATTTGCGACAGCAGCAAGATGACAGATGAACATAAACGCCCTGTATTGGCGAAGATATACAGAAGTTTCATTTCCGAACTGGTGGCATTCTTCAATGGTTATGATATCTGTAAGGAAGTTAATATACATGGTGACTGCGTATGGGCAGTATTTGATACACCATTAAAGAAGGATATAGACACGGCTTTTAGTGCAGCCTACGGTGCAAATGCACTTGTAAACATACTTAACTATAAGCTAAAAAAGAAGGACTACTTAACATATAACGTTGGTATCGGGATGGATTATGGGAGAGCACTTATGATAAAAGCAGGTCATAAAGGGTCTTCTATTAATGACGTTGTTTGGATGGGAGATGTAGTAAACCAAGCTTGTCATTATGCTGGTTATGTAGGGAAAGTTGGAACTTTTGGGTATAACATGTTCTTATCAGATGCTATCTATGATAACTTAAATGACGATAATAAAAAATTGTGTCATAGAAATGGTCAATGGTTCTGTTACCAGTCGAGTGCAGTTATGTCATATATGGACCATTGGCTTTCAGAGCAAAAAGAGAAAGATAAAGTAAATCAGACCAATAATAAATTTCCAGAATGGCCTTATTAAACCCTGCCAAGATAGAGCATCTTTCCAACAATGGAATTAATGGCGGATATCATATATAGATAAATAAAAGACTTCCGGTTTTAAGCTCAGTCTTTCGGATGCAGAAGGGGCAAAGGTGATGAATGACCTCAGAAATGATGCTCTCAAAGAAGTATTCAAACGATTTCCCATTAACAATTAACATTATAATCATACGGTTTCCGGCCTTACGCGCAGCCGGAGCCGTGATGGGGCGAAAGGTCTTCCGCACAACCTTGAAGCCCCAACCATAAGGGGCAGGCTCTTGTTAGGGTCTCTCATAAAATAAAGGTTCAATAACCCGTCAATCCTGTCCCGCTTTTTTAAGAAATAAAGCTAATCAGTATATGCAGAACATTATTATCACCGGAGGTGCTGGATTTATAGGAAGCCATGTAGTCCGACTTTTCGTGAACAAATATCCAGAGTATAAAATTATTAATCTGGATAAGTTGACCTATGCGGGTAACTTGGCTAACTTGAAGGACATTGAAGACAAACCTAACTATAAGTTTGTCAAGATGGATATCTGTGACTTCGATGGTGTTCTAAAACTCATGCAGGAAGAGAAGGTGGATGGCATTATCCATCTAGCTGCAGAAAGTCATGTGGATCGTTCCATCAATGATCCGTTCACATTCGCACAGACCAATGTGATGGGTACGCTAAGCTTGCTCCAGGCTGCTAAGGCCTATTGGGAAAGCCTGCCGGAGAAATACGAAGGCAAGCGCTTCTACCACATCAGCACTGATGAAGTTTATGGTGCCCTTCAGATGACCCATCCAGAAGGCATAGAGCCTCCGTTCACCACTAAGGCATCAAGCGGCAAACACCACCTTGCTTATGGTGAAAAGTTCTTTACGGAGGATTTGAAGTACCAGCCACATAGTCCCTATAGTGCTGCCAAGGCAAGTAGTGATCATTTTGTGCGAGCTTTCCATGATACTTTTGGCATGCCAACGATTGTGACCAACTGCTCAAACAACTATGGTCCTTATCAGTTCCCCGAGAAGTTGATCCCTCTTTTCATCAATAATATCCGCCATCGCAAGCCATTGCCGGTGTATGGTAAGGGTGAGAATGTGCGCGATTGGCTATATGTGGTTGATCATGCAAGAGCCATTGATACCATCTTCCATAACGGTAAGATTGCAGAGACTTATAATATTGGTGGTTTCAATGAGTGGAAGAATATTGATATTATCAAAGTCCTTATCAATACAGTTGATCGCCTTCTTGGAAGACCTGAGGGTGCTGATATGGACTTGATTACCTATGTAACCGACAGAGCAGGTCATGACCTTCGTTATGCTATTGACAGCACAAGGCTCCAGAAAGAGCTTGGCTGGGAGCCAAGCCTTCAGTTTGAAGAAGGAATCGAAAAGACTGTGAAATGGTATCTTGATAACCAGGAGTGGCTAGACAATGTTACTTCTGGCGACTATCAGAAATATTACGAGCAAATGTATAAAAATCGTTAAATATGAAAGGAATAGTATTAGCCGGAGGTTCCGGGACCAGACTTTACCCGATAACTAAGGGCGTAAGCAAACAATTGCTCCCAATTTATGATAAACCCATGGTTTATTATCCCATTAGCGCATTGATGCTTGCGGGTATTAGAGATATTCTCATCATTAGCACTCCGTATGACCTACCTGGTTTCAAACGCTTATTGGGTGATGGTTCAGACTACGGTGTACACTTTGAGTATGCAGAACAGCCTTCACCGGATGGACTTGCTCAGGCCTTTATCATTGGTGGGAAGTTCATAGGTGATGATTCTGCTTGCCTTGTTTTGGGCGACAACATATTTTATGGTGCTGGCTTTACAAAACTGCTCCGAAATGCAGTAGAGGATGCTGAAAAGAATGCCAAAGCTACTGTCTTTGGATATTGGGTTTCAGATCCAGAACGCTATGGTGTAGCAGAGTTTGATAAGCAAGGTAATTGCCTTAGCATTGAAGAGAAGCCCAAAGAACCTAAAAGCAATTATGCTGTAGTAGGTCTTTACTTTTATCCCAATAAGGTGGTAGATGTCGCCAAGCATATTAAGCCTTCTGCTCGTGGTGAATTGGAGATTACTACAGTGAATCAGGAGTTTTTGAAGGATGGTGAACTAAAGGTTCAGGTCTTTGGCCGTGGTTTCGCATGGTTAGACACTGGTACTCATGACTCATTAGCAGAGGCATCCACATTTGTGGAAGTAATAGAAAAGCGCCAGGGCTTAAAGGTGGCATGTCTTGAGGGTATCGCCTACCGAAATGGCTGGATTAGTGAAGATAAGATGCGTGAGTTAGCTAAGCCTATGTTGAAGAATCAGTACGGTCAATATCTGCTCAAGGTTATTGACGATATGAAGGAAGAAGTGAACTCAAGAACTTTAACTCAAGATTAATGATAAACGTAATAAAAACTGATATTGAAGGGGTTCTTATTATAGAGCCTAAAGTGTTCGGTGACGCTAGAGGTTATTTCTTTGAAAGTTTCTCCCAAAGAGACTTTGATGAGAAGGTTGTACCTATTCTAGGTCATAAGGTAAATTTTGTGCAGGATAATGAGAGCATGAGCACCTATGGCGTGATGCGTGGACTTCATTTCCAGCGTCCTCCATTCACCCAAAGTAAATTGGTTCGTTGTGTAAAGGGTGCGGTACTGGATGTAGCTGTGGATATCCGTAAAGGAAGCTCCACATATGGGCAACACGTAGCAGTAGAACTCACGGAAGACAACCACCGTCAATTCTTTGTGCCTCGTGGCTTCGCCCATGGTTTTGCCGTATTGAGCGAAACAGCTGTTTTCCAGTATAAGTGCGATGAATTCTATCATCCTGAGGCTGATGGTGGTATCTCCATAGTTGACGATAGCCTTGGTATTGACTGGCGTATTCCTACAGAAAAAGCTTTGCTTTCAGATAAAGATACCAAACATGTATGCTTAAAAGATTTTGATAGCCCATTTGTCGAAAGCCTTTATTAATCGTAATTGTTATTAAAAGCCATTTTATTCATTTAATCAGATGGAGAGATGGAGAATATTGCTGATAACAAGAGAATAGCTAAGAATACAGTATTGCTTTATATAAGGACCATCGTTATCATGGTGGTATCTTTATATACCAGCAGGGTAGTTTTGGCTGCACTAGGTGTCGACGATTATGGCATTTTTAATGCAGTTGGAGGTGTCGTTGCTATGTTCAGCGTGATTTCCGGTGCTCTTTCCACTTCAATCAGCAGATATATTACTTTCGAATTGGGCCATGGAGATTATGAGAGGTTAAAAGACATTTTTTCAACAAGTATAAACATTCAACTTGTAATCTCCATTATTATACTTGTCCTGGGAGAGACAATTGGTTTATGGTTTCTTAACTATAAAATGAATATCCCAGTTGAAAGACTTAATGCAGCTAATTGGGTTTTACATTGTTCTCTTTTATCTTTTGTCTTTAATTTATTAAGTATTCCATATAATGCAGTAATTATAGCTCACGAAAAGATGAGCGCCTTTGCCTATGTTAGTATTGCAGAGGTTACATTAAAATTGTTAATTGTATATGCCCTTTTTATCTCTCCCTGGGATAAGTTGATAGTATATGCAGTGTTGATGGTGTTAGTCTCAGTAGTTATCCGTTTAGTATATGGGTTTTATTGTGGGAAGCATTTTGATGAGACTAAGTACAAACGGGTTAAAAATAAGGCGTTGGTAAGAGAGATGACCGGGTTTGCAGGTTGGGGGTTCTTAACCAATACAGCATATATTTTCAATACACAAGGTGTAAATATATTGATTAATCTTTTTTTCGGAGTCGCCGTAAACGCAGCAAGAGGAATTGCAACACAAGTAGAAACTGCCTTGTCTCAGTTTGTTAACAACTTTACGATGGCGTTAAACCCTCAGATCACGAAGTTGTATGCATCAGGTCATATTGGCGAAATGAATAAGTTGGTGATTAGGGGAGCTAAGTTCTCTTTTTATCTATCTTTGATGATATGTTTACCTCTTATTCTTGAGGCGCCTTATGTTTTAAAATTGTGGCTTGTAGAGGTCCCCGATCATACTGTGGCATTTGTAAGGCTTTCAATTATTGCTACAATGGCTGATAGAATAGGCGGGACAAGCTATACTGCATGTATGGCAACAGGGACTATAAAAAAATATGTTCTTTGGATTACTTCGATAGGTTTTTTGGTATTTCCGTTAACGTATATTGCTTATAAGTTTGGAGCTACTGTTGAAACAACATATATTATTTTCTTTGTGGTTTATATCATTTTAGATATCGTTCGCTTAATCATTATGAAGGGTTTATTCCCATTCCCCATTAGAGAGTTTGTCGTAGAGGTTTTTCTAAAGACTATATTAGTAACGGCATTATCTATTGTTATACCTTTGATTTGCTTATATAGTTTACCGTCTTCTTTCTTCCGTCTAATCATTGTCATTTTGATATCAATTATCTCAACATCATTTTTCACTTATTTATTTGGATTAAAGAAAGAAGAGCGAGTCAGTTTGAGAATGTGGACAAAGACAGTTTATCTTGAAAGAATTAAACCATTTATAGCCCGATAGTTTTTAATTATGATAAGGCGAGCATTACGTTATATTGTAAGAGGTGTCCCTGTCGTGAAGACATACGCTAAAGTAAATTATCTTACACCTTCTAATGTTTTAAAGGACAAGCATATAGTTTTGACAGGCGGAGGTAAGGGGTTGGGGTATTCGATGGCCAAGAGATTCGTAAAAGAAGGCGCTACAGTATTGATAACCGGCCGCCATGAAGACGTATTGCTGGCATCATCTAAAGAAATTGGTTGTAAGTATCTTGTTCAAGATATTACTTGTGTGAAGGAGATGAACGCCTTCTGGGATAAAGCTGATGAATTATTGAATGGGGTCAACTGTTTAGTGAATAACGCGGGAATATCTTTACATGAAGAAGGATTCTTAGATGTAACGGAAGAACAATTCGATATGCAATTTAACATAAATTTAAAGGGCGCATTTTTCTTAACACAGAGTTTTATTAAAAGAAAGCTTGAAGAGAAGGAGCGTTCTACTACAAAGATTCTATTTATATCTTCAGAAACGTCAATGACGGTTGACGAAAGACCTTACGGGTTGACAAAAGCGGCCCTTAATAGCCTTATTCAAGGATTGGCTTGCCGCTTCGTCAAAGAAGGTTTTCGCATAAATGCTATTGCGCCAGGGATTACAGCATCAAATATGACGGGATATGACCCGGAAGGTGACTTGTATCTTAGTCTAAATCCCACGAATCGAGTTTTTCTTCCAGATGAAGTTGCTGAAATTGCGACATTTGTACTTGGCGATCAATCCAATATTCTAAATGGCCAGATAATATATACAAATGAAGGAAGAACCATTAATACAAGATGGTAAACGAAATAATTTATGTACAATGAATAAGTTCTATACAAAAGAAAGAAACGTCCAATTATTAATTCAATTGTTAAAAGATAATGGGATTAAGAAAGTGATTGCTTCTCCTGGTACCGTTAATATGCCTTTTGTGGGAAGTATTCAGAATGATCCCTTTTTCGAGATATTTTCGTGTGTTGATGAAAGGTCTGCAGCATATATGGCTTGTGGATTATCAGTAGAATCAGGAGAGCCTGTCGTTATCTCTTGTACTGGGGCCACTGCATCACGAAACTATTTTTCTGCTTTAACAGAAGCTTTTTATAGAAAGATACCTATTATAGCTGTCACATCAACTCCTACAATATCGTGGACAGGCAATAATTTTGCTCAGTTTATTGATCGTTCGTCTCTTCCACGAGACGTGGCTATAAGTAGTTATCTCCTGCGGTTGGTAAAAGATGCTGATGATGAGTGGGATTGTACTATTAAAATTAATAGAGGGTTATTAGAAATGAAAAGGAATGGAGGGGGGCCTGTCCATTTCAATTTGGAAAGTATGGATTCTTATGACTTCTCCATAAAAGATATTTTGCCTGCTAGAAACATCATACGCTATACTTATGGTGATTCTCTGCCAAATATTCCTGATGGAAAAGTGGCAATTTTCATTGGTTCCCACCATAAATTTAGTCAAGAATTAACGGAAATAATAGATAGCTTCTGCTTAAGTAATGATTGCATTGTCTTATGTGATCATACTAGTGGGTACTATGGTCAATACAAAGTATTAGCATCTTTATTTGCTAGTCAGGCTTATAGAATACGTGATAACTATAGCTTTGATTTGGTTATTCACCTTGGCGAAGTTAGTGGTGATTATTACACAACTCAACTAATGTGTGAAGCGAAAGAAATATGGAGAGTGAGCGAAGATGGTCAAATAAGGGATACATTTAAGAGACTTACTAGCATATTTGATATGCCAGAAGATTATTTCTTCAAAAACATAAAATCTCGATGTCTTAATCAAACAAAACAATATAGTGAGTTTTGTCAACTATATGAGAGCATAATATCTATGATGCCTACGGATATTCCGTATTCAAATATATGGATGGCAAGAGTCTTGAGTGAGATGATGCCATCACACTCCGTCATTCACCTGGGTATACTTAACACATTACGATCTTGGAATTTCTTTAAACTCCCCAATACTGTATCTTTGTATTGTAATGTGGGCGGCTTCGGTATAGATGGTGGTTTATCAACATTACTAGGAGCTTCATTGTCATCCAAGGATCGATTGTATTTTGGTATAATTGGAGATTTGGCATTCTTTTATGACATCAATTGTTTAGCAAATAGGCATGTTAATAACAATATACGAATTCTTTTAATTAACAATGGAAAAGGTGTAGAGTTTTGTAATAAATCACATCCAGGTTCAGCTTGGGGGGAAAGTGCGAATCTATTTTTTGCTGCAGAAGGTCATTTCGGAAGGAAGTCAAAGAATCTGGTAAAAGGTTATGCTGAGAGTTTAGGGTTTAAGTACATTAGTGCGAGTAACAAAGAAGAGTTCCTTAAAATGGCAGAAGAATTTGTCGAACCTTTAAATGAGAACTCTAAACCTATAATTTTCGAGACTTTCGTTGAGTCTTCGGATGATGTGGCAGCATTACATAGAGTAGTAACATTACTGCCAGAGTCCGGGATTAAAGGAAGTGTTAAAAGAGTTGCTAAGAGAATTTTAAATAAATAGATATGAAGACAGTAGGGATTTTAACATTTCATCGAGCACATAATTATGGTGCTGTATTACAGGCCTTCGCATTAAAAGAAATTATCAAATCTATGGGCTACGATGCTCGTGTTATTGATTATAGACAGCCGCAGATAGAGTATAATTATAAATTTCACTGGACAGTAGGAACAAAACAATCTGGATTTACTAAAACCCTCTTTGTTGGATTGAGGTCTTTTTTTTCCAATTTTTATCACTTATTATTATGGTTTAAAAGACGCACTGCATACGAGAGATTCCAAAACCATTATTTGAATTTGACGAGCAGGTGTGATAATAACTGTATCCCACAATTAGACACGTATGTTATAGGGAGTGACATGTTATGGGACGATCATTGTATGAGGGATCATTTTGATAATGTGTATTTCGGAGAATTTCCACGTAAAAATGATTCCAAAGTTGTTGGCTATGCCATAAGTGGTTCAAAAGAATCTTTAAAAAGATGTGCTTCTAGCACAGGTTTTTCATTTCTGGATAATTTCAAATCAATCTCATTAAGAGAAAAAATGTTGGCGGATTATGTTGCGAGTTATACAGAAAAAGATATTACTGTTTGTTGTGATCCAACATTGCTCGCAGACATGACGTTGTGGAAACCATTAATAAAAGATAGTATAGTAAGACATGATTACATTTTGACATATTATATTCGAGTTAATAATAAAGATAGAAATGTATTAGATAAAAAAGTGGATACGATTGCGAAAGATAATGATCTTGTAGTATGTGATATAAATGCACACCATCCATTAGAAATAGAAGATTTCATTTCTCTAATTTATCATGCTCGTTTTATAGTTACAGATTCATTCCATGGTATAGTATTCTCCATGTTGTTTCACAAATGTTTCAATGCTGTAAAACTGAATGATCCTCATGATGATAGATATATCGATGTACTAATGAGATTAGGTCTAAAGGATTTCATAATTGAAGATGAATTTCAACCTGCCATTATTCAAACAGACTATGCTCAGATAGATGAAAAACTTAAACAGTTTAGAGAGCAAAGTTTGGATTACCTTAAAGAGAGTTTAAAGTAATCTACACTTTACGAGATGATCCATATGCAAAAAAAGGCTCTTATTTTAGTCCCGCACCAAGATGACGAGATTAATTTGGCGGGATGCTTACTCGAACAATTCCATGAGAATAATATTAAAGTAACGATTGTCTTTTCAACAAATGGAGATTCAAATGCGAATGTTACAAAATATCGTCTTGCAGAAGCAGAAGCGGTAAAACAAATACTTGATTATGATGAACAGATCTATCTTGGCTATGGCGATGGTTATTCAGGTATTCATGTCTATAATAAAGAGAATAATGATTTAAGTATTTCTATTTGTGGTAAAAGTGAGACTTATTATCCAGGAGAAGGATTTGAGTACTGCTATAGTAAATACGGTGTACATCACGCATATTTAAGATCAAACTACAAAAACGATTTAAAAAATGTTATACTAGATACTGCTGCAGATATTATTATTTGTGTTGACTTAGATAGTCACCCTGATCATCGTTGCCTCTCTTTATTATTTGACGAAATTATGGGTGATATTTTGCATGAGAATTATTCGTATCATCCAATTATATTAAAAGGATTCGCTTATCTTGGAGTCTGGCATGGGCCGGATGACTTCTTTGATCCAGTAATAAAAGAGACAAAACCATTAGTTTTGGGCATAAAGTCGATGCCATATCCTTACGAATGGAATGATAGGATATGTTTTTTAACGAGTGATAATCTTTTAGGTTTGTCTTTTTGGAAGAATAAAGTTTTCCGTGCATTAAATCTATATGAAACACAATCAATAACATTAAATCCACTTAATTCGGGGCTTCTTAGTTTCCCTAGAATTGTTAACGCTGATTCTGTATACTGGATCCGTAGAACTGACAATTTAGCTTTTCAGGCACAAGTCCAAGTTACATCTGGAAAGAAGAATCTTCTTACTGATTTTAAACTTTATGATAGTAAAGATATTACAAAACAGGATTTGCTTGACAGTGGATTATACTGGAGCCCTGATGGCAATGATGATAAAAGAACTATTAGATTCGTTTTTAGTCAACCTGTTAGTGCATCAATAGTAATTATTTATCAGAACCCGTTATATTGTATAAAGAAAATTAGAATTGAAACAGATAGCGGGTATATTTCGGATTGCGAATGTGAGCAAACCTCGGTATTAAAACTATTATTTCCAATGCAATTTAATGTATCTGAGTTATGCTTGCAAATTTTAGAAGGTTATGAGAGTGTTGTTAAGGTTGGGGAGATAGAAATTTTTCGCGAAAATTACAACGTTGAAGATGCTGTGGCGCCACTCCGATTAAAAACTGCTTCTTCTTTTGTTAGAAAACGGGGAATCTTAGGTTGCTTATTTTTTAGATATCTTTATATACTCTATACTCAAGTAAGAATTAGGTACAATAATCGTAAATATAGGAAGCTTGCATTATAAAATGAAAATGTAATTTAGTATGATTTGGAATTCATTTTATATGACTTTTCATTCAATTATATTTATTGATGCTATTTGAATTATCAGAATTATTATATGGAATTTGAGAACAATGTAACACCCAAGGTAAGCATTATTGTCCCAATATATAATGTTGAACAATATATTGCAAGGTGTGCTATATCCTTATTTGAGCAAACGTTAGATAGCATAGAGTACATTTTTATAGATGATTGCTCTCCTGATAATAGTATAAGTGTATTAAACGGTATAATTGAAAACTATCCATCAAGGAAAACGCAAATAAAAATAATCCGCTTAAGCAAAAACCAAGGACAAGCTGCCGTTAGAAAGTTGGGGGTTCTTCAAGCAACGGGAGAATACATTATTCACTGCGACCCTGATGATTGGGTTGATTTAGATTTATATGAGTCACTTTATAATACAGCAAAAGAAGATGACTTTGATATGGTGCGGTGCCATTTCGTTCGAACGGATGGTTGTAATGAGACAAAATGTCCTGAACTACCTGCAGACTACTACAATAACCCATTAAAACTTGTTTCCTCCTTATTGCAAGGACAATCAATGACATCCTTGTGTGACAAGTTATTCCGGCGAAAGCTATATGATAGTATTGTTTACCCCGTTGCAAATATGCAAGAAGATGCTGCCATGGTTGTTCAATTACTGGTCAATTGTAAGAAATGTAAACTGCTACCTAAAGCTGGTTATCATTATTTTAGTAATCCAGAATCTATATCAAAACAGATTAGGATTGAGTCGTTTTTATCAAGATTTGATGATGTGAAGAATAATGCAGATCTGATTTTTTCTTTCCTTAATAAAAAAGGGCTAGATAAAGTGTTTAAGAATGAGATTGTATGCCATAAATTAAATGTTAGGAATCACCTTTTAAATATTTTATTCTCATCCAAATATTATCGAATATGGTCTCATACCTATCCTGAAATAGATAAGTATGTACTTATTAACCCTCTAATTCAACGGGATACGAAATTATATTATATACTAGCCAAAACGAGATTGCTACAAATTATACTTAAATGGAAATATAGGGATAATCCCATTTTTCAGAACACATGATAGATAAAGTTATAATTACCGGAGGAGCCGGATTCATAGGTTCACATATAGCCTTAAAACTTATAAAGAAGGGCTATGAGGTGACTGTGCTTGACAATCTGTTGGATCAGATTCACGGCACGGAACCTGATAGGACTTCTCCTCTTTATTGCAGCATAAAGGACAAAGTGCGTTTTATCAAGGGTGATGTTTGCGACAAGGCATTGTTGGAGCAATCACTTGAAGATGTTGATTATGTGATTCACCTTGCAGCAGAAACGGGCACTGGCCAGTCTATGTACGAAATTAAGCGTTACATTGATGTTAACATTGGAGGTACCGCTTTACTGTTAGATATTCTGACCAACACTAAGAATCACGTAAAACGTGTGGTGGTGGCGGAATCCCGTGCTATTTATGGTGAGGGTAAGTATCATTGCGAGAGGTGTGGTGATGTATATCCCACAGAGCGTAAGGATGAAGATATGGCTCAAGGGGACTTTGAATGCCATTGCCCGAAGTGCGGAGGAAAGGTACAGCTGGTTGCTACAACAGAAGATAGTGCTATTCATCCTTCTTCCGTTTATGGAATAGGTAAGCAGGTACAAGGCCAGTTGGTTCACCTTATCTGTAAGAATATTGGAATCGAATCGGTTTCTTTTAGATACCAGAACGTATATGGTCCTGGTCAGTCATTGACAAACCCTTACACGGGCATTTTAAGCATCTTCTCTAACCGCATCAAGAGCCATAAGGGCATCAACATCTTTGAGGACGGAAAAGAGACCCGTGACTTTGTGTATATAGATGATGTTGTTGACGCTACCATAGCCGGCATGGAAGTGCCAGAGGCTAATGGTCATGTTTTTAATGTGGGAACTGGTGTAGCAACAGATGTGCTTACAGTTGCTCAAACACTATGTAAGCACTACGGTATAGAAGTGCCACTGACTGTTTCTGGCAACTACCGCTTGGGGGATATACGGCATAACTATGCGGATATTACTCTTGCTAAACAGATCCTTAGATTCCAACCTAAGTGGACTTTTGATGCTGGTATCCAAAAATTCACAGAGTGGGTAAATCAACAGGAATTTCTTACAGATAATTACGAGGCTTCGTTGGAAGAAATGAAACAAAAAGGTCTCTTTAAATAGAAATTATTATGAAAGTATTGGTAACAGGAGCCAATGGTTACATTGGCCGTCATGTAGTGAAGGCGCTTTTGGACAAAGGTGCAGACGTGATAGCGTGTGATATTGTGACGAATGATGTGGATGAACGTGCGGAACGCAAGACACTGAACCTTTTTGAACTGCCGGAAGGGAATGTTTATGAACAATTAGGCTCGCCGGATGTCTGTCTACATATGGCTTGGCGTAATGGTTTCGTACATAATGCGCCCACACAGATTGGAGATCTTTCCGCTCATTACAAGTTCCTTACTGCTATGATTGATGGTGGTTTGAAGCAGTTGGCTGTGATGGGAACTATGCACGAGGTAGGTTACTGGGAAGGAGCAATAGATGAGAACACTCCGTGCAATCCTATTTCCATGTATGGTATTGCCAAAGATGCTTTACGCAGAGCAATGATTCTTTACTGCAAACAGAAAGAGTGTATACTCCAGTGGCTTCGTTGCTATTACATTCTTGGTGATGATAAGAAGAACAATTCCATCTTCTGCAAGCTTTTGTTGGCTGCTGAGGAAGGTAAGAAAACATTCCCGTTCACGACAGGTAAGAACCAGTATGATTTTATCACTGTAGATGAGTTGGCAAATCAACTTTCTGCAGCTGTTCTGCAGAAAGAGGTCGTAGGAATCATTAACTGTTGTACGGGAAAGCCTATGAGTTTGGCAGAAAGAGTAGAACAGTTTATCAAGGAACACAACCTTGATATTAAATTAGAGTATGGTGCATTCCCAGATAGACCATATGATTCACCTTGTGAGTATGGAGATGCCGCGAAGATAAATAGAATCTGTCAATAATTTGAAATAAGTCCGTTTTTTATGGATCATAAAATAGCGTCAGTAGCCATTAGAGGAAAGAGAATACTACTTCTTTATGCAAAGTTCTTTAATTACGATGTGATTGTAAAGAATAAGCTAATCGAAATGGGTGCAGTGGTCGACTTGTTTGATGCCAGGGCAGAACTCAATGTGTATGAAAAAGCACTATTAAAGTTTTATACTGGAGAGTTTAGGCATAAGTTAAGAAAGTATCATAAAGAAATTCAGGAGAAACAAAAGGATGTGAACTACGATATTGTATTTACTAACTCTTTTCTTCCAATTGATGTTATTATAGGTTATCGAAATACTTTCCCCAACGCACATTTAGTTCTTTATCTGGACGATTCAGTTGCTAATACAAAGGGCGTAGAGAAAACGTTTTCCTATTATGATAAAGTGATGACTTTTGATAAAAAAGATTCTGAAGATTATGGAGTAGGTTTTAGACCGCTCTATTTTGAAGATTCTTATAATCAAACTGACGAAAGGCTATTAATTAACGATTTGTGCTTTATAGGGACGATTCATTCAGATAGGTTGAAAGTTATTGAAGCAATAGAAGATTATTGCAACCATAAAGGTTTCACTTTTTACATCTTTGGTTTTCTTCAAAGCCGTTTTATGTATTACTATTATTGGCTTACAAAGAGAGAATTCCGAAAGAAAAAGCCGTCGTTTTTTTCGTATAATGCACTTTCTTCATCTGAAGTGGCTGATATATTGCTGAAAAGCAGAGTTGTGCTAGATATTCAGCATCCCAATCAAACGGGTTTAACAATGCGTACAATTGAAACACTAGGTGCTCGAAAGAAACTGATAACTACAAATAGCGATATTAAAAACTATGATTTGTTTAACCCCCAAAATATCGCTGTAATTGATAGAAATAATCCACAAATTAACGACAACTTTCTTACTACGCCATTTGAGAAAATTGGACAAGATGTACTTGATAAGTATAGCTTGTCTGGATGGATTTATGCTCTTTTTTGTGAGTAGAAGATTATATGGTTCATTATTCATTTATTGATATTATCAGGAATGCTTTTTCATTGGTGTATACCAAAATAGCATTCCCTAAGGCTCGTTTGATAAGATGGCCTCTGTATTCATCTGGTTCTGGTATGAAGTATGGCAAAGGCCTTACTATGGGGAGGGGGTGTCGTATAGATACCAATAATAAAACCAAATCACTTGTTATAGGTGAAAACGCTCGCATAGGGGATTATGTACATATCAACGCTGACTATCGGGTTGAAATAGGTGACAATGTTTTGATGGCTTCTAAAATATTCATTTCAGATACAAATCACGGCAACTATAACGGAGACTGTCAGAGTCCGCCAGATACAAACCCATCTGAAAGAGAGTATTTCTTTAAGGAAGTTATTATTGGGAATAATGTATGGATTGGTGAAAATGTCGTTGTTTTACCAGGGACTGTTATTGGCGATGGTTGCATAATTGGTGCAAATGCAGTTTTAGGGGGAAAGACGTATCCGTCGTATTCTATTATTGCAGGCGTTCCGGCAAAAATCATTAAACGATATAATCAGGACTCCAATATGTGGGAAAGAATATAATACTATATATCCCCGAATTATTTATTTATTATGAAAATATTAGCAATTATTCCTGCACGTGCAGGTTCAAAAGGTATTCCTAACAAGAATATCCGAATTATAAATGGACATCCGTTGATTTATTATTCAATAAAGAATGCGTTGAAGTCCGAGTTTATAACGGACGTGATAATAAGCACCGACTCTCCAGAGGTGCGTATTATCGCTGAGCAAATGGGAGCTAAGTGCAAATGGCGAGACGAAAGCCTGTGTGGTGATGCTGTTACACTTGATGCTGTTATATATGACGCAATCCCTAAAGATGAAAAGTGGGATTATGTTGTAACTATGCAGCCAACATCTCCGACATTGAAAGTTGAAACGCTGGATGCGGCTATCAAGTATTCAATTGATAATGATTTGGACACTTGCATCTCTGCCATTAATGCCCCACATCTTTCATGGGGCGTAAAAGAGGGGAAGAAGGTTCCAAATTACGAAAAACGTTTGAACCGACAGTTCTTGCCTGCTAATTATCTTGAGACAGGCGCATTTGTGGTTTCAAAAGCATCAGTGGTAACGGCTGATACAAGAATTGGTAACAAGGTTGATGTATACGAAGTGTCCGAACAGGAAGCTGTCGATATTGACACTTTCGCGGACCTACGTGTTGCTGCTATGTCTCTGAATACCCAGAAGGTGGCTATTTATGTGAATGGCAACAATAAACGTGGTATTGGTCATATCTACCGCGCACTTGAAATCGCCGATGAGTTCTATGTAAAGCCAGATATCTACTACGATTCCAATCAGACAGATCCTAAGGTTTTTGGTAAGACTACTCATATTTTGAAGCCTGTCAATGGAATTGCTGAGCTTTTCCAGATTTGTAAAGAAAAGCAATATACAGTATTCATAAATGACATACTGACCACAAGCATTGACTACATGATAGGTCTGAAGTCTTGCATCCCCAATGCCAAAATCATCAATTTTGAAGATGATGGTGAAGGTATTATTAAGGCAGATCTGGTTTTCAATGCTTTGTTTGAGGATGAGCAATTCCCGCAGATTCATGCTGGTGAGAAATACTACATCTGTGGTAAGACCTTTATGTTCTATGAACCTATCAAGATAAAGGAACAAGTAAAGAGGGTTTTTATCTCCTTTGGTGGTGCGGATCCTCAAAATTATTCAGACCGTCTTCTGGAGATGATTATCAAGCCTGAGTACAAGGACTATCACTTTATTGTCGTATTAGGCCGTGCTAAATACAATGTTGATGCTCTATTGGAGTATAACAAGTACCCTAATGTGGAAGTTCTGTATGATGTGTCAAATATGCCAGAGCTAATGACTAGTTGTGATATTGGCATTACTTCACGAGGCCGTACCGGTTATGAGTTAGCGACACTCGGAATACCGTCTATTGCAATGGCGCAGAATCATCGTGAAGAGAAACATGGCTTTGTGTGCAACGAGAATGGTTTTAGTTATATTGGCTTAAATCCTGCTGACGAGGTGATAGAGGGTACAATGAAGATGTATCTCACTATGTCACAAAAGACGCGTCAGCATTACCAAGATATGCTGTTGAGCCACGACCTACGTGGAGGCAGACGTAGAGTAATGAGTTTGATTAATAATTTATAAAACTAATAACATCATGAGAAAGAATCGCCCTTATTTTATTGCGGAAGTCGGTGTGAATTTCTACGACACCGCGAAAGCATTGAACATTAGTCCTCTTGCGGCAGCCAAGATGTATATAGATGCTATTGCAGAGGCAGGTGTTGATTGCGCAAAATTCCAGTCTTATAAGGCTGACACTATTGTATCCAAAAACTCTCCTGCATACTGGGACCTCTCAAAGGAGCCCACAAAGACACAACATGCTTTGTTCCAAAAACATGATGGTTTTAATGAGGAAGACTACCGTGAATTGTGCAACTATACACATTCCAAGGGTATAGATTTCACATCCACACCGTTTGATTACGCCTCTGCAGATTATTTGGAGGATATGGTTGACTTTTACAAGATTTCATCCTCTGATCTATCCAATCTTCCCTTCATCCGTCATATTGCTAAGAAAGGTAAGGCGGTCTATATGTCAGTCGGAGCAGCCTATCTTTCTGAGGTAGATGAGGCTGTTCGCATCTTGAAGGAAGAAAGATGCCCCGAGATTTGTCTTTTCCATTGCGTTCTTTCTTATCCGACCGACCCGAAGAATGCAAACCTGAGGGTTATTGAGACACTGAAGAAGGTTTATCCTGATGTGAAAGTCGGTTTTAGCGACCATGTGGCACCTGATGAAACAATGATGACTCTTGCCACTGCTTACCTGCTTGGTGCAGATGTTATTGAAAAGCATTTCACACTTGATAAGACCCTACTAGGTAACGACCACTATCATAGCGGAGACCCCGAGGACTTCAAGAAGGCCATTCGTAATTTCAAGTGGATTGATACTGTTCTTGGTTCACCAGAGAAGACTGTCCTTGAGTGTGAAAGAATCCCTCGTCGAGAGGCCCGTCGTTCACTGGTACTCACTCGTGATATGAAGGCAGGTGAGATTATTAAGAAGGAAGATTTAATGCCTAAACGTCCGGGAACAGGCATCGCTCCAATATATGCTGACATAGTGATTGGGCGTTCCGTAAAGCAAGACCTTACCGAGGACACTATTTTGACCTGGGACATGGTATAGGTAATCTAATAAGTATGGAGGTGATGAGGTTTTAAGTGCCAATAAAGAAACAAAGTTTTGAATGAAATAATCGTAGTAAGGCGAGCCCTGCCTTGGCCGCTGTTACCTCCATTAAATAGTAGTATAGCATTATTTACTGCTACTGAGATGCTTTGTAGATTAGCTTTTTATCCCAGATTGTGCCATTAAATCATTGTATATAGAAGAATAGTATTAAAAGAAGTTTTTTCCACAGATTATTAAAGGCATGACATCTTGTCCCAATTGTCTATACAATCAGGTGTCTTTCAGTCTGTTATTGTGATTATTGTATATGATCCTGATTCCCGCAATATACTATCTAGTTTTCACATTGCTTATATATAGAAAGAGAGGTTTGGACATTTCTTTTTATATGGCATTAGTATATCTAGTTTCATCAATATGTGCAATTTTCCTTTATTCAAATGCAGATAGCTCTTTTGATGATTTCTATAATCGAAAATTGGGAATAATACCAGCATTTATATTTTGCCTAATTCCGTCATTGTTTATTCTTCCCTTTTATCATTATAAAAGCAATAGGATCCGGAACGTAGAGATACTTGTGGATACCAAACTTTTTGATAGAGTATGTTATTTATATATAGTACTCTTTTTTGTCAATATATTTGTTTTTGGTAGCTTGGTTATTAATGCGCTTACAACAGACCTGGGCGAACTCAGAAATGAAATATATTTAGGTGATGGCCTTGATTTAACTAAAGGTATGAGCCTGCCTATGAAAATCTTGTTCTACATTCCAATGACGCTAGGCGGAGGCTCTCTATTTATGCTGATTTTCTTTTTTTATAGTGTAACTTTCTTAAATAAAAGTAAGTTATTTAATTTTTTGTTATTTCTATCCACGCTGGCATCAATATACACTGGAATAGCAACGGCAACTCGCACGACAGTTTTCTATTGGTTTTTGATGTTTTTCTTTTGCTTTATGTTGTTCCGAAAATACATGAAGAAAAAAACAATAAAGGGAATCTACCTTATTCTTCTATTTTTTGGATCATTAATGATTTTCTATTTTATAATTGTATCTATTTCTCGGTTTAGTGAATTTACAGGGGGGACGCAAGGCGGTATTTTAGGCTATGCAGGGCAACCATATTTGGAATTTAGCAATTTATGGGAAACAGTTCCATCAGGATTTAGATCTGTCAAAAACATTTTTCCTTGGGGCAACTTATTATTGTGGCATCAAACCTCAGGTGGTGCTCAAGCCTCAGAAATAATGGGTTATCCTATCAATGGTTTTAATACTATAATGGGTGTGTTCTTTTTGGATTTTGGTAAGCTGTTATCATTAGTGGTTTTGTTCCTTTTTTATTCTGTTATTCGTCACTTTGTCGCCCTAAAGGGAAATATGAATTTCAGCCTTTCTTCGTCTATTTCAGTCTTTCTTTTTGCGATTATCCCTTTGACTGGTATTTTTAATTATTACTATTTTGACACGGATACAGTTTTCGCATTCTTTTTCTTTATGTACCTCGCAGGACGCTTCAAGAAAATACCAAGGGAAGTGGTTTCATATAAATAATTACTATTCAAATTATGGATTGTTTTTTTGTGTTCTTAGGGAATCCCTCGGAGTTGTTTAGATTTGCTTATTCTGACCTGGAGGAGATGAATAATGCTATATATATACCAAGTATATACTCGCAACTGAATAAATTTCAATATGCATTATTCAGAGTACATACAATGAATTGGCTAAAAAAATATATACAGCTGCCGTTAAAATCACTATGGGCAAGAGTTATCTTTAAAAATATACCAGTTAAGCCCCAAGGTGATAAAACCTATATTTATGTTTGTCAACGTGGGTGGCCAGACTATGAAAAAGAGTTACACCTTATCGATTATATAAAAAAGAGGAACCCTAAAGCCAGATTTGTAGTATTCTTTGAAGATTTATTCAAAACATACCATAACCACGATTTTGGGAATACCAATCTTACTGTTGATTTTATTAAAGAAAAATATGATTTGGCACTCTCTTTTGATCAGGGCGATTGTGATAAATATGGGTTTGTATACCATCCTCTAGTTTTTTCTTCTTTTAAGGAGCAATTGATTGACATGCCCTTTTCTGACGCTTATTTTCTTGGATATGCAAAAGATCGCTTGCCCGGTATTATAAGAACTTACGAGAGGTTGAGAGATGCTGGCCTTAAGTGTGATTTTCATATAGCAGGTGTGAGAAAAGAAGATCGTGTCCATGAGGAAGAAATAGATTATGAGCCACATATAAACTATATGGACAACCTTCAGCATGTAGCACACACTAAGTGTATTGTTGAAATTATGCAAAAAGGAGGGAAGGGGTATAGCCAGAGAGCGTTTGAGGCAATAGGACTCGGAAAAATGCTATTAACCAATAATGAGACAATTAAACAAGCTCCCTTTTTCAGCTCTTCATTAATTAAAACCTTCGTCGATCCAAATGAAATAAAAGTTGAAGATTTACAAGCTATAAAAGACGCGCCTTCAACTGTGAATTATGATTATAAAGATGAAATCTCACCTATTGGACTAACTAAGTTTATTGAGTCCCATTTGGAATTATAGAATAATATGAAGAAAATAGCGCTTATTTATTATCATCCATTATCTTCAATAGATGGAGCCACTAAAGTTATAAAATCATTTGTAGATAATAGTTCTATTCTTGAAAGTAATGGTATCTCTATTGATGTGTTTGCTCCTACCAGTTATTCTGGAGTAGAATATAACACTAAAACAACCAAGGGCCGTGTAATCCACTTTTTGAAGAATATAATTTTCAAATTAGATTTTACAGGTGAATTAAGAATGATGTATAATTTGTACGTCAGATGTAATCGTGCTGTACAATTATATGATAATAGAGCTTCACAAATAGATTATGATGCTATATTTGTACATGATTTATTAACATGCTATAATTATCTTAAGAGGGGAGAGGGCAAACCAGTTATCTTGGTCATGCATACAACTGGCGATTTGTTGAGTATGACATTATCATATTTCCCATTATTAAGATACACGTTGTTTTACAATATAGTATTAAAGAAAGCCCTAAAAACAGTCCTTTCCAAAGTAGATAGAATCGTATTCAATAGCAAACTGGCCGCAGATAATTTTTTGAAGATATATCCTAATGTGAAGTCTGGCTTAGCTGCCTATGTCAATAATGGGATCTCTGATTTAGCCAGTATTGAATTAATTAACGATCATCCAGCCTATCCTCCCTATACGTTTGTTTGTGTCGGAAGCATATCAGAGCGTAAAGGTCAAAGGTTCATTGTTGAAGCCTTAAAACGGTGCACTGAGAAAGAACAAGAGCGTGTGCGTTTCTTGTTCGTTGGAGATGGAGATATAAAAAATGAACTTGAAGAAGAATGTAAGCAGTTTAGGTTAAAAATTGAGTTTTGCGGACTTCAGAAAGATGTCGTTCCTTTTCTGAAGCAGGCTAACATTTTTATATTACCCAGTGTCGATGAAGGGATGCCGATTTCTATTTTGGAGGCAATGAGACAGGGACTGCCAATTGTGTCTACAAATGTTGGGGGCATTCCGTATCAAGTTGTCGATGGTCTTACGGGCGTACTTATTAATGCCTCCACAGAAGGAGTAAAGCTTCTTATTGAAACCCTTGATAGTTTTAATTGGAAAAAAATGGGTGAAAAATCAAGGGAAAGATATGAACAAGAGTTTGGCATTAATCAAATGATGATAAAGTATGCTGGCATTATGAAGGAAGTTTGTAAGTGTTAATGAAGAAGGGTATAGATATGACATATTTAGAAAAACAGATGTTCCGCCATTATATATATGGGAAAGTGAACGAGTACTATATGTTTAAGGAATATAGAATGGCTCCTGGAGAATCTTATAAAGAATTTAAGGTCTCTATGACGTTTTCGCAATTAGGTCTTTCCGAAAAGCATCGCTCTTTTTTTCTCGGATTGATTCGTGTCTCATCTGTTTTTGAAGTGCCCATATCTATTTTTATTATTGTTATCCGTACCTTACATAGTCTTTTAGTTACGGCATTTAAACATCACCAGTCTATTGAAGATAAAAGAATAATATTAAACATACCATGCCGGCAGGTTAATACTCTATTTAAAAAAGCAAGTATTGACACGAAAGCAATTTCTGTTGTTAGTTCTCCCTATTGTAAGAATAAGCTATTTGATAATAATTGGGGGACGAAAATATCTTTATACTCATGTTTAAACATTAGTGAGGTTTTATCCTCTTTTTTGATGTCATGCAAGATGACATGCTTTTTAAAGAGTAAATATGGGTATCGTGATTGCATGTTCCGGGCTTATTCTTCATTTGAGTATTTCTTGTGTTATTACTTCTTTGAGAAACTTAATAAATCCAACACGGTTTTCTTTGTTTCAACAAATGATAGATGGGTATATCTATTTGGCCATTTGAAATGTAAAAAGATCTTCCTAGAGCATGGAGCATTAAACCCGAACAAGGTGCTATATATTATGGCCAGGGTGGGTAATGCAGATGAGGGGTACTATTTCAATGAGGTGCAACGAGACATTTGTAATCGTTATATGTTTTGTTCCCCGCCGAAAGATATATATTTTTCCCAGATGGAGTTTACTGCGAATGATAAGTTGTTGAATAATGGGAAAAAACATATCTTGTTAGTTTGCGAGCTGGTTTATTTCTATAAGGAAAAACGAATCATTGAGGATATCGTTTCAACAAACAATTATAACTTGTATGTAAAACCTCATCCCCAAAATAATCCTATTAGGTATAAAGAGCTACAAGATCAATTCGGATTTGTCCTCTTAGGGAAGTATGATTTGCCTGCTGTTGATTATGTAATATCCTACGATTCTACTTTGGTTTTAGAGTATCAAGGTCGGGGAGTGAAAACTTTAATGTATGAGGATCCCGATTATGAATCTGAGTATAAAACTTTGTTGGTTGGTTAAGTATTAATTGTATGTATATTCATTTTTTTAAAAGAGTCTTTGATTTGGTATTTGCAATTTTTGCATTACCATTTGTGTTGTTGATTATTATCATTATTGGCCCTATAATATGGTTTGATGATCATGGCCCGATTTTCTATGCCGGTAAACGGAATGGTTTGGGAGGTAAGCCGTTTGGAATGCTAAAATTCCGATCAATGAAGGTTAATGCTCCAGACATTCGACTCTCGGATGGTAGTACATATAATGGAGATGATGATCCTCGAGTGACCAAGGTAGGTAAGTTCTTGCGTAAAACCAGCTTGGATGAGATACCGCAGTTCCTTAATGTCCTTGTGGGCCAAATGAGTTTGATTGGAATACGCCCTGATACTCCTGATTGGATGGAAAGATACAACGAGCATGAGAAAGTTATTTTGACTGTTAAGCCAGGAATCACTGGTTATAATCAAGCTTATTTTCGTAATAGTGCTGATGGGGAAACAAAACTGAAAAATGACGTGTATTATGCGGAGAACATTTCCTTCGCCTTAGATGTGAAAATCTTTTTTAAAACAATTAAGACTGTTCTCTTTAGAGAGAATATTAATGTTGATGAAAATCGTATATGAGAGAATTTGGTAGTGAGCATCCAGGCGTTATTCTTCCAGATGGCTATTTGGAGAATTTTAGCCAGTATGGCTATATTACTTGGCTTCGAACAGGCCGTGAAGGATTGTACTATGTAGCCCAAGGAATAAAGCGAAAAAACAATCCTGTTGTCTTATTCCCAGCTTATTGCTGCTGGTCAATGAGTGCCCCTTTTCAGAAAGCGGGGTGGAAGGTTGTTTATTATCGTTTGAATCAGGACTTAACAGTAGATTTAGATTTCTTAAAGCATCTGCTGAATGAGCAACAGCCGGATGCAGTTCTTACGATGAACTTTTATGGTTCTGCAAGAACTGATGATGCGGTATCCGTTGTCAAGCATAAATGCCCGGATTGTGTTATTGTAGAGGATTTTTCCCATTGTACATTCTCTTTGGAGGCGATATACAATTCGCAAGTTGATTTCTACGTAACAAGTGTTCGCAAGTCTGTAGGTGTTACTGATGGAGGTATTGTTATAGGAAAGAAAGAACTTGATAGTTCACTTATCAATAAAGAAATTACCCCTTTTACAACAAATAGAAGGGAAGCACAACTGTCGAAGTCTCGTTATGCATTCTCTCAGTCAGAAAAAGATAAGAGTGATTTCTTATCAGTTTTGCGGGGTGAAGAGCATAGATTAGACGAATTTGATAGTGTTAATACCATTTCCGATACTGGAAAGAAGATGATAGCAGCAATAAATGGAGCTGAAATAAGATATGCTCGTTCGCAGAACATGAAGCATGCTATTGCAAGGTTGTCTGGTAAGGTGAAAATGGTGCCAAGGATAGAGAAATGTATTGAGGGCGCTCCTTTCTCGTTGCCTATTCTTGTAGATGAACGGGACAACGTGCAGAAACAGCTTGCTAGTAAAGGTGTATATGCACCGGTACTTTGGCCCATATGCGATGAGGCAAGGAATGTTTGTCCTGTATCTGCATATGTTTCTGACCACATGCTTTCCATTCCTATAGATCAGAGATATAGTTATGACGATATAGAGGATATTACCTCTATTGTTTTGGATATTTGTTCTTAAAGTGAAGAAGTTGATGGTTCTTGCCGCGGGTCTGCTACAGATTCCGGTAATAAAGAAAGCCCACGATATGGGTGTATATGTCATTGCTGTTGATGATGACCCCAATGCGCCCGGAATGGCATTGGCAGATAAAGCCATTGTGCCCGGTGGGCTGATTATTGAAGAGAAGTTGCTTGCAATAGCAAAAGAAGAAAAGATAGACGGAGTTATTCATCCGTGCTCTGAGGTGGCCATGAATGTGATGGGACGTATAAATGATGAGTTGCATTTATCCGGAATCTCACGAGAAACTGCCGTCAGGGCTACCAACAAGCATCTAATGCGTGAGGCATTCGAGGCATATGGCGCCCCGAGCCCAAAATCATATTGTACAAACTATATAAACGAGGGTTGGAGTCTGTTTAAATCTATTGGCGGAAAGGCAATATTAAAGCCATCTCGAAACAGTGGTAGCCGGGGTATAGCAGAGATTGAATATGACATTCAGTTCGGTCAATTTGCCAAGCTGTTTGAGCGCTCAAAGGAAGAAAGCCGTGATGATTCAGTGATGATTGAACAATTTGTAGAAGGTCCTGAATTTAGCGTTGAAATAATTGTATGGAATAACACGGTCAATGTACTTCAAGTAACTGATAAGAAAACCACTGAGGCACCATACTTTGTGGAATTAGGGCATAGCCAACCTTCCCAATTCCCTAAAGACGTTGTTAATGCAATAAAAAAAGCTGCAGTACAAGGAGTAAAGGCCTTGCAGTTGAATAATTGTGCGGCTCATGCAGAAGTTAAGTATCAGGATGGTAAGCCTTACATAATGGAGATTGGCGCCCGTCTGGGTGGAGATTTCATTTCTACCGAGTTGACCCATTTGAGTACAGGCATTGATATGGTGGCTGCAGCTATTGACGTTGCATTAGGAAATGAGCCCACCCTAAAACCGACGGAGGAAGGTTATGGGGTATGTATACGGTATTTTACACCAGAGCCAGGAGAAGTGGAGTATGTAAATGAAGGAGAGTTAAAGAAACGGAATAACGTTTATAATGCTGAAATATATGTAAAACCAGGAGATATGGTTGATGAAGTAAAATCAAGTTTGGACCGAAGCGGTCATGTGATTGTTACTGCTGATAATGTGAAAACTGCTGTTGAAGAGGCAGATAAGATAGTGGGGGGGGTATATTATCTCAAGACCAAGAAAGCAGTAATAAGTTAGGAAAAAAGATTATGGTGCTTGGCGCATCATACTTGCAGTCATTTATTATTTCGAAAATCAAAGAAATGGGACATAAGGCAATTGCCCTAGATGGTAATCCAAATTGTGATTCAAAAGACTTGGCTGATAAGTTCTATGCGTGTAACACCACGGATAAGGATGCGGTTTTAGAAATTGCAAAAAAAGAAAAAATAGATGGCATAATGACATATGCTTCAGATGTGGCTGCTCCTGTTGTATCATATGTTGCAGAACATCTTAACCTTCCGGCAAATCCGTTCGAGTCTGTTGATATCATGACTGATAAAGAAAAGACTCGTTCCTTTATGGAGGCTAATGGTTTTAATGTTCCTTCCCATTGTCAGGTTACTTGCGCTGAAGATGCGATAAAAGCAGCCGAAAGAATCGGTTACCCAGTTTTTATAAAGCCCGTTGACTCAAATGGAAGTAAGGGGGCATCCAAAGTGAATTCGATCGAAGAAGTTGAAAAGGCTTTTGAGTATGCCGTTAATAATTCTAGGTCATCTCGAGTTATTGTAGAGAAATTTATTGTTAGAAAGGGTTATCAAGTTGATGCGGATTGCTTTATGTATAACGGGGAATTGGAATTCTTTTATCCAATGGATCAACACCAAGATCCGATAGCGCCATATTCTCCAATAGGTATAAGTGCTCCTTCAGTTTTAGATGAAAAGAAAGCACAGATTGCAAAAGAGGAGGTGCAGCGGTTTCTGAGTCTGCTCAATATGAGGTTTGGAGAATTCAACGTAGAATATGTCTTTGATGATAATGATGATATCTATATAATAGAGATTGGACCGAGAAGTGGCGGCAACTTGATACCGGATGTTATATTAGAAAGTGCTGGTATAGATTTAAGGGAATTGAATATTAGAGCTACAATAGGAGAAGATATATCAGATTTTCCGTTCGAAAAGTACACTTTCAAACACAATGTCACTTCTCATATATTCCATTCACAAAAGGATGGTGTATTTAAAGGGGTTGAGTATGATGATAGTGTTAATAATGCGGTTATCTTCTCTAAGCTATTTGTTAAGCCCGGCGATATGGTCCATCGGTTTACGAGTGGCGTATATGCGCTAGGTTTTTGTCTTTTGATATTTGAGGATAATGCATTTATGAATAAAGTCTTAGATAATTCCAAGGAGTACATTAGAGTATTAGTGGATTAATATAATCAAAATAGTTACGATTATTATGAATATGAAATTGAGAAATATTCCTTTTTCTCCGCCGGATATGACGGAGTCAGAGGCGAAAGAAGTAAGAGAGGCTATTCTTTCTGGTTGGATTACCACTGGGCCCAGAACTAAAAAGTTGGAAGCTCAGATCTCGGAGTTCGTACATACAGACAAGTCTGTTTGCTTGAACTCTGCTACAGCAGCTATGGAAATGGTACTCCATCTGCTTGGCGTTGGCCCAGGCGATGAGGTGATAGTTCCTGCTTATACTTATACCGCCACTGCCTCTGTAACTCAACATGTGGGTGCTAAACTGGTGATGGTGGACTCTCAAAAGGATTCTGTGGAGATGGACTATGACCAACTGGAAAAGGTAATTACAGAAAAGACTAAGGTGATAGTCCCGGTGGATATTGCAGGTATTGTGGCAAACTATGAAAGAGTGTATGAGATTGTAGAGAAAAAGAAAGCTCTTTTTAAGTCAAACAATGCTTTGCAAGCAAAGATAGGACGCATCATTGTTTCTGCTGACTGTGCACACTCTTTTGGTGCAAACCGTAATGGAAAGATGGCTGGTGAGATTGCTGATTTCTCTTCATTCAGTTTCCATGCTGTGAAAAACTTCACAACTGCTGAAGGTGGAGCCATGACCTGGAAACTGCCGTTTGGTAATGAGGTTGTACCCACGGATGTAGACTATATGCCTACAGCCCCCAAGAAAGAGGGTGAGACATGGAACGAACTGCTGTACCGTTTGAGCCAATTGTTTAGTCTACATGGTCAAAACAAGGATGCTCTGGCTAAGACAAAATTAGGCGCCTGGGAGTATGACATTATTGGCCCGTGGTACAAGTGCAATATGACAGATATCATGGCTGCTTTGGGTCTTGTTCAGTTTGAGCGTTATCCAAAGTTGCTTGAAAGAAGGCATAAGATTGTTGCCAAATACAATGAAGCATTGAAGGGACTGAACGTTGCTGTGTTGAACCATAAAGATGCTGATCATTGTTCTTCACATCACCTGTATTTGGTTCGTCTGCTTGGAAAGACACGCGAGGAGGCTAACAAGGTGATTGAACAGATGGCAGAGCGTGGTATTGCTTGCAACGTGCACTACAAGCCGCTACCAATGATGACGGCATATAAAGCACTAGGATTTGATATCAAGGATTATCCTAATGCATACCATCTCTTCGAAAATGAAGTGACATTACCACTTCATACATGCCTTACAGATGAAGATGTTGAATATTTAATTTTAAATTTTGTTGACATTATTAAGAACCTCTGATGCCTTATTGGCATTAACTCGATTAGGTCTTGGTAATACAGGAGGTGTGTTGCCGGATTCTATTGATTGGACTATAATTAAAAATCTAGCTGAGCAGCATGGACTTTCCGCTGTTGTGTTAGATGGAATTGAACGCTTACCTGATAGTGAACGGCCATCAAAAGAGTTCATGCTACAATGGATTGGTGAGGTGCTCCAGAATTATGAATATCGTTATGAACTATACCGACGGGCTATAGCAGAGTTGGCTGGATTCTATAGGGAGCATGATCTTAAGATGATGATTCTCAAAGGTTACGCCTGCTCTTTGGACTGGCCTAAACCAGAGCACCGTCCATGTGGTGACATTGATATTTGGCTATTTGGAAAACAAAAAGCAGCGGATGCTATTTTGCTGGCAGAGAAGGATATAAAAATAGATACTAGTGAACACCATCATACCGTTTTTTATTGGAAAGAATTCATGGTTGAAAACCACTATGATTTCCTTAATGTTTATCAGCACAAATCTAGTGCTGAGATGGAGAAAGTCTTCAAAGAATTAGGGAAAGATGATAGTTGTTTCATTGAATTGTATGGTGAAAGAATCTATTTGCCATCAGTTAATTTACATGCATTGTTCTTACTAAGGCATTCTATGTGTCATTTCGCAGCAGAAAGTATTACATTGCGACAGCTTTTAGATTGGGCTTTCTTCGTTAAAAAACATTCTTCGGAGATTGATTGGAAATGGCTGGAAGGTGTTATAGAGCAATATGGAATGAAACGTTTGTATGACGTTTATAATGCTATTTGTGTGGGTGATTTAGGTTTTGATGTTAATTTATTTCCAAGAGTACAGTTTGACCCTTCATTAAAAGATAGAGTATTACAAGAAATTCTTTTTCCCAAGTATCCTATTAACAATTTGCCCGGGAATGTATTTAAGCGTATTTCGTTTAAGATTAGACGATGGAAAGATAGCGCGTGGAAGAACAGGTTATGTTATAAAGAAAGCTTGTGGAGTTCTTTTTGGAGTGGTGTATGGATGCATTTTCTAAAGCCGAGTCAAATATGATAGTCAACTTGAATGAACGTTTGATAGAGTTCCTTGAGAATGAGGTTCGCTCTTGTTCAATGGATTATGGATGTGTAACACCGTTATATGTTTATCGAATGTGGGGTGGTGCAGTGCCTTTCGAAGAGATTGAGCAGGCATTGGCTTATTTGAGGGCAAACAATTATGGTTATTGACCAAAAACTGCTTGATCAGGTATCTATCCAAGCCAAAGAGTCAACAAGGCTGCGAATGAATTACAACTTCCATCAGAGCCTTGATGATAAATGTCATCGTATGTTGAATG
>JAEEGL016200871.1_pt1 | contig 49520 bp, 40 predicted proteins | sample 9134231 | NCBI WGS metagenome assembly JAEEGL01 (sample SAMN16246548, study PRJNA631951) | gut metagenome | biome: gut microbiome; feature: rumen; material: fiber-attached | host: Bos | place: Iran: Karaj | collected 2018-10 | reverse complement strand
GATGAAGATGCTGGATTTCTCGATATTCTCCTGCGTCTTTTCGGTCACCTTGTCGCTGAAATGGAAGCGGCAGTCGCGCAGCTTGCGGTTGTAGACGTTGGTCTTCTTGTTGCGCTCGCGGGTCTTCTTCTGGATTCCGGAAATCTCCTCGCGCTCCTGCTGGGAAGCCTTTATCTTGTCTTCTATTATGGGCACCAGCTCCTTGTGGATGCGCAGGTAGTTGTCGAGGTTCTTGGACACGAAGTCGTTAACGAAGCTGCGGATGGTGGGGCCGATGTCGGTGTGGAGGGCGCCCTTGTCGTCGCGCACCTGCTTCTCCCACATGTAGTTTGAGCCGAGCTTGGTCTTTGTCTGGCCTTCGAAGTTGGGCTCCTGGATCTGTATGCTGATGGCTCCCACGATGCCCTGGCGACAGTCGGCAGGCTCGTAGTTCTTCTTGAAGAACTCCTTGAAGGTCTTGGCGATAGCCTCACGGTAGGCCGCCAGATGGGTGCCGCCGTCGCGCGTGTTCTGGCCGTTCACGAAGGAAGAGATGTTCTCTCCGTAGGCGTTGCCGTGGCTGAGCACTATTTCAATGTCCTCGCCTTCGAGGTGGATGGGCGGGTAGAGGGGATCCTCGCTGAGGTTCTCGTTCACCAGGTCGAGCAAGCCGTTCTCCGATTTGTATGAAACGCCGTTCAGGGTAAGGGTGAGGCCGCGTTTCAGATACGAATAGTTCTTCACCATGGTCTCGACGTAGTCCATGTTGTAATGGAAGTCGCCGAACATCATGGTGTCGGGGAAGAAGCGCACCAGCGTGCCGTTCTTCTCCTTGGTGGGCTCCTTTCCGCTGTCCTTCAGTTCGCCGCGCTCGAAACTCGCCCAGGAGCTTTCTCCGTCGCGGTAGGAGCAGACGTAGAACCGCTCGCTCAGGGCATTCACGGCCTTGGTGCCTACGCCGTTCAGGCCCACCGACTTCTTGAAGGCCTTGTCGTCGAACTTGCCTCCGGTGTTCAGGATGCTTACCGCCTTAACCACCGAGTCCAGGGGGATGCCGCGCCCATAGTCGCGCACGGTCACTTCGTTGTTCTCGATGTTTATCTGGATCTGCTTTCCGAAGCCCATCGCGTACTCGTCGATGGAGTTGTCGACGACCTCCTTCAGCAGCACATAGATGCCGTCTCCCTGGTTGTTGCCGTTTCCGAGGCGCCCGATATACATGCCGGGACGCATTCGGATATGCTCGACTCCTTCGAGGGTGATGATGTTGTCGTCGGTGTATTTGATTTGCTCTGCCATAGTCAATCTGTCTTACTGTCTCTTAACCTTTATCACTTGCTTCAGCGCCCCGACCTGGGAGATCACCTTGTCCAGTTCCAGCGAAGAAGGTACAAGGATGCGCATTGAAATCTCGTTTGTTCCCGCCCTGTGGTTCTCGTTTACGGTGAACGAACGTATGGAGGCCCGGAACTGGCCCACCACGTTCATGATAGACGTCAGTACCGAATGCTCCATTTCAGTGGTGATGTTGAGGCACACCTGGAAATTGCCTCCGGATGCGCTGTCCTGCCATATCACCTTCTGGATGCGGTACGGGTACTTCTCGATGAGGCGTGCCGCGTTGGGGCAGGAGATACGGTGTATCTTGATGCCGGCGCTGCGGGTGACGAATCCGAACACGTCGTCGCCGAAGACCGGGTTGCAGCATGCCGCCATCTTGTAGTCCAGGCCCTTGACGTTCTTTGCGTTGAGCACCAGGATGTCCTCGCCGTTGCCTTCGTACTGAAGGTGCCTTTCCTTGATTGCGTGGTCCTGCGGCACATCCTCCCTGGTCCCGCCGGCCTTTTCGAGAATGTAGGCCTTTATGTCGTTGACGTCGATTTCGCCGTTGGCGATGGCCGCCATGAAGGAGAGTACTGAGCTGTATTTGTGGGCCTTCATGTACTCGGTCTGCATGCCGTCGGGGAACTCCAGCTTCCAGTTCTTGAGGCGGCGTTCAAGCAGCTCGCGCCCCTCTGTGGCCTTTTTGCGCTCCTCGGCGTCGAGCTCGAGCTTGATCTTGCTGCGCGCCTTTGACGACACCACCCAGTTCAGCCAGTCGCGGCTGGGCTTCTGGTCCTTGCGGGTGATGATCTCCACCGTGTCGCCGGTCTTGAGCTTTTCCTTGATCTGCACGGCCTTGCCGTTGACGCGGCCGCCTATGCACCGTGCGCCCAGGCCTGAATGGATGTTGAATGCAAAGTCCAGCACCGAGGCACCTGCCGCAAGCATGCGAAGCTCGCCGGTGGGGGTGAAAACGAATATCTCCTTGCTGGGGGGTGCGGGGAGGTCCTCCGGCTTGGCGTCGAAGGGGTGCTCGAGGGCGTCGCGCACGCTCTGCAGCCAGCGGTCGGTGGACGCTTCGTGCTTGATGCCCTTGTATGCCCAGTGGGCGGCGTGACCGTTTTCGGCCTCTTCATCCATCCGGACGGTGCGGATCTGCACCTCCAGATAGCTGCCGCGCTTGTTCTTGACCGTGATATGCAGGGACTCGTATCCGCTCGGGCGTGGCGTGGTAATCCAGTCGCGGAGGCGTTTGGTGTCGGCCTCGTATTCCTCGGTAACGTAGGAGTAAACCTTCCAGCACAGGTCCTTCTCGAGCACGGGGTCGGGCTCGCAGTCGATGATGAAGCGGATAGCGAACACGTCGTACACACCCTCGAACGGCACATTCTGCACCTGCATCTTGCGCCATATCGACCATGCGCTCTTGGTGCGCACCTTCAGCTTGTAGCTGATGCCGGCGTCGGAGAGCTTCTTCTTGAGGGGCTCGATGAACTCCTGCATTATGCGGTCGCGGTCTTTCTCGGTAGCCCTGAGTTTGTTGGTGATGGCCCGGTACTGCTCAGGCTCTGCGTGGCTGAAATAAATGTTGCCGAGTTCGCTGTTGATGTTGTACAGGCCGAGCTGGTGGGCCAGCGGCATGTAGAGCATCATTGTTTCCAGCAGCTTCTGGTCGCGGGACATCTTGGGGAACATGTCCAGATGGCGCATCACCTCGAGGCGGTCGGCGATCTTGATCACGCTCACGCGTGGGTCGGTGCAGAAGCTGACTATCAGTTTCTTGTACTTTTCAGCCTCAAGGCTCGTATCCTTGGGCTTGATGGTGGAAATCTTGTTGAGCCCGTCGACCATCATCAGCACTTCCTGCGGGAATGCGCTGATATCCACATCCTTGTGGGTGCGGGTGGCTTCGTGCAGATACACCGCCGCGGCGCAAGTCTCCGGCAGGCCGATTTCGCGCGTTACGATATCTGCCACCCCGTCGGCATGCGAGATAAAGGGGGAACCGTCATAACGGGTCTCTCCCTCCAGTGCAGCGAGTGCTATCTTGCGGGCCTCTTCTATCACGCCGTTGTGTAATTGTCGAAATAACCCTGTACCAGAACGATGGGCGTACCCTTGTCGCCGGAGCCGGATGTAAGGTCGCAGAGCGAACCGATGAGGTCGGTGAGCTGGCGGGGCGTGGTGCCCTCGGATACCATGCGGCCCTTGAGGTCGGCGTCCTTGGCCTTGATGGATGCGGAAATGGCATCGCGCAGCGCCTCTCCGCTTAGGGCGGCGAAGTCGTTGTCGGCCAGATATTTGAGCTTGAGCTCGTTGGGCGTGCCGATAAGACCGTCGGTGAAGCCGGGGGAGACCACGGGATCAGCGAGCTCCCAAATCTTGCCCTGGGGGTCCTTGAAGGCTCCGTCGCCGTAGACCATTACCTCCACGTGTTTGCCGGTGGCTTCGAGTATGCGTTTCTGGACCTCGAGTACAAGGGCGCGGCACTCGTTGGGGAAGAGCTTGACGGTCTCTTCAGTTGCCTTGTTGGAGCCGAGCAGTCCGTATTTCTCATTGAATCCGCTGCCGCTCACGGGAGCGTTGAGTATGTCGTCGAGTCCGAGTACCACGCGGGCGCCGGCGTCGCGGAGTATCCTCTTAGTGCGCTTGCGGGTGTGTATGTCGCAGGCGATAACGGTGTCTGTGTATTCGAGTATGGTCTTGGGCCGGTTGGCGAAGACAATCTGCGCTTCGGCGCCGCTCTGCTCTATGATTTCGCGGTAGTAGGAAACGTAGTCCACACCGGTGAACTCGTGGGGATTGGACCCGAAAAGGCTGCGGTAGCGCTGCTCGTCAAGTACGTCGGAATAAGGGTTGACTCCTGCATCGTCCACCTGGTCCCAGCTGACCAGGGCGTTGCCCACTTCGTCGGAGGGGTAGCTCAGCATGAGAACCACCTTTTTGCATCCTCCGGCTATGCCGCGGAGGCAGATGGCGAAACGGTTGCGGGAAAGGATGGGAAAGATAACGCCCACCGTGCCGCCGCCGGTCTTGGCTCGAACGTCAGCCGCTATGTCGCCGATCTTTGCGTAGTTGCCCTGGGAGCGTGCGACCACCGATTCGGTTATTGCGATGACGTCGCGGTCATGCAGGGGAAAGCCTTCGTCACGGGAGGCTTCAAGAACACTGTTGACTGCGATTTCGGCGAGATTGTCGCCCTGGCGGATGATGGGGCACCTGATTCCTCTGGAAACCGTACCCACTTTACGTTCGAAAGTTTTCATACGACAAATATAACAAAAGAATGCGTATATTCGCGACGTAAAATGAAATTTGTCCTCGAATCCGAATACAAGCCTGCCGGCGACCAGCCGGAGGCTATCGACGGCCTCTGCGCGGCTCTGCGCGAAGGCGTGAGCGACGTCACCCTGCTGGGCGTGACCGGCTCCGGCAAGACCTTCACGATGGCCGGCGTAATCGAGCGTCTGCAACGCCCTGCGCTGATTCTCAGCCACAACAAGACGCTCGCGGCGCAGCTCTACGGCGAGTTCAAATCCTTCTTCCCGCACAACGCGGTGGAGTATTTCGTCTCCTATTACGACTATTACCAGCCTGAGGCGTACATCCCTACCACTGACACCTATATCGAGAAAGACCTGAGCATCAACGACCAGATCGAAAAGCTGCGGCTTTCCGCGGCCTCCGCGCTGATGAGCGGCCGTCGCGACGTAATCGTGGTCTCCAGCGTAAGCTGTCTGTACGGCATAGGCAATCCGGAGGACTTCCACGCTCAGACCATCGAGGTGTCGAAAGGGGAGAGGCGCACCCTCACTGGCCTGCTGTACAAGCTTGTGGACGCCCTCTACAGCCGCACCGAGACGGATTTCAAGCGCGGAACCTTCCGCGTGCACGGCGACATCATCGACGTATTCCTGGGCGGAGCCGACGAAGCCGTGCGCATAGAGTTCTTCGGCGACGAGGTGGACGGCCTCAGCCTCATCGACCCCGTCACAGGCGCGCACATCGAAGAAATCGACCGTGTGAGCATCTGCCCGGCGACGAACTTCGTCACCACTCGCGAACGCTCCATTGCGGCCGTGAGCGCCATCCAGGACGACCTGGTGAAGCAGATCGCATTCTTCGAGTCCATCGACAAGAATCTGGAGGCCAAGCGCCTCAAGCAGCGCGTCGAGTACGACCTGGAGATGATAAAGGAAATGGGCTACTGCCCCGGAATCGAGAACTACTCCCGCTACTTCGACGGCCGCAAGGAGGGGGAGCGCCCCTTCTGTCTGCTGGATTATTTCCCCAAGGACTTCATCACTTTCATCGACGAGAGCCACGTGACGCTGCCGCAGGTGCGCGCCATGTACGGCGGCGACCACTCCCGCAAGAGCGTGCTGGTGGAGTACGGATTCCGCCTTCCCGCCGCGTCCGACAACCGTCCCCTCAAATTCGATGAGTTCGAAGCACTTACGGGGCAGACGGTGTACGTGAGCGCCACCCCCGCCGATTACGAACTGGAGAAGTCAGGAGGCCTTGTGGTGGAGCAGGTGGTGCGTCCCACCGGCCTGCTGGACCCGCCCATCGAGGTGCGTCCGGTGGAGGGACAGGTGGACGACCTGGTGGAGGAGATACGCAAGCGTGCCGAGGACGACGAGCGCGTGCTGGTCACCACCCTTACCAAGCGCATGGCAGAGGAGCTTGACGAGTACCTGCGGCGCATAGGCATACGCGTCCGATACATACACTCCGACGTGGACACCACCGAGCGCGTGGAGATAATCGAAGACTTCAAGCACGGCCTCTTTGACGTGCTGGTGGGTGTTAACCTGCTCCGCGAGGGGCTCGATATCCCCTCCGTATCGCTGGTGGCGATACTGGACGCCGACAAGGAGGGCTTCTTAAGGACTGGCCGAGCGCTTACTCAGACAGCGGGCCGCGCCGCCCGCAACATCCACGGGCTCGTTATAATGTACGCCGATAGTATCACTCCTTCCATGGAGCAGACCATACGCGAAACCGAGCGCCGGCGTTCCAAGCAGATAGCATACAACAAGATGCACGGCATCACGCCGCGTCAGGTCGAAACCCGCAGCAACGCCCTTGCCTCCGAACTAGGAGGCGTGAAACCGGTGTACGGAAAGCTTGCCGGCGGCACTACGGGGCGCGTTTCCGCGGCAAACTCCTACGACGCGCCTGTCTACGTGCCCAATCCTTCCGACCTCGGACGCGGGAACGTCGTTGTCGGCTTCGGCCACGACGCTGTTCGCGAAAAGGGAGCCGCCTACGATGACGGTTTCGTGCGTGCCGACCTCGCCGCCGTACTTCAGGACCCCGTCATCCGCTCCATGTCGCGTGCCCAGATAGAAAAGATGATTGCCGAAGACCGCGCACGGATGAAAAAATCCGCCGCGGATCTCGATTTCCCCGCGGCGGCTCGCTATCGCGATGAGATGTGGGCTCTCCAGCAGTATCTAAAAGTCTGGAAGGACAAATAGCTACAGTTCCTCGATCATGCGGCGGAAGAGCTCCGACATGAAGTCGGCGGCGATTCCGGCCTGCTTGACGACGTCGTCGCCGTCGTTGAAGTTGCGGGGAACGTTGCGGCTGTTGGCTTCGTTGGTCACGACGGACATGCCGAAGACGCGGATGCCGCAGTGGCGGGCCACGATGACCTCTGGAATGGTGGACATGCCCACAAGGTCCGCTCCGACTTCGCGGAAGAAGCGGATTTCGGCGGGAGTCTCGTAGGTCGGGCCCGTGCTGCCGAAGTAAACGCCCTTCTTCAGATTGATACCCATCTGGATTCCGAGCCTTTCGGCAAGCTGCTGGAGCTCAAGGTCATAGGCGCATGTCATATCGGGGAAGCGGGGACCGAATTCCTCGAGATTGGGGCCGATGAGCGGATTGGGCATCATGTTGATGTGGTCCTTGATGATCACCAGGTCGCCCACGTGGTACTCGATGTTGGTGCCTCCGGCGGCGTTGGAAACGAACAGGAATTCAATGCCCAGGGTCTTCATTACGCGGACGCCCAGGGTGACGAGTTCCATGGGGTAGCCTTCATAATAGTGAAGGCGCCCCTGCATGGCAATGACTTTCTTGCCTCCGAGGTCGCCATAGATAAAGTTGCCCTTGTGTCCGACGGCAGTTGACATCGGGAATTCAGGAACTTCCTTGTAGGGGATGATGACTGGATCCTTGATCTGCTCGGCAAGTTTGCCAAGGCCGCTGCCCAGAACGATGCCGATCTTCGGGACCTCCGGTCCGATGCAAGATTTGATGTATCTCGCTGCGTGGTTGATTCTTGCTGCTCTTTCGTCCATAGTGTTATAGCATTCTGGTTATTTGTTTCCGTGCTTCTTCCAGTATTTCCTTCTCGCCTTCGATTTCGCGGTGCCGCATCACGAACTTGCCTCCGCAAATAACGGAATCGATGCAGTCGGAATGGGCGGAATAGATGAAATTGGCCAGGAACGAGCCGGGGGAGAGGAAGAAGGAATTGTCGGTGTCGACTATGCTGAGGTCGGCCATTGCCCCTTCTTCGAGGCGGCCGGTGTTGAGTTTAAGCGCTTTGGCGCCGTTCGCAGTTGCCATGGTAATCAGTTCCTCCAGCGGCATGGCCTTGGGGTCGTTGCGCCATGCTTTCTGGAACAGGGCGGAAGTTTTCATCGCCTCCAGCATGTCGAGGTTGTTGGAGGAAGCGCATCCGTCCGTACCCAGGCATATGTTGATGCCGGCGTCTCGCATCTCGTTGTAGAGGAACCTGTAGCCCGACGAGAGCTTGGCGTTGGAGTTGATGTTGTGGACGCAGTGGACGCCGCGGGCCGCCAGCAACTCTATGTCGTGCGGGCTTAGCCACAGGGTGTGGGCGGCAAGAAGGTCGGGGCCCAGGACGCCCAGTTCGTCAAGGTATTCCACGGGGGTGAGACCGCCGTGGGCCGCCTTGCAGTCCTCCACTTCCTTCAGTGTTTCGGAAAGGTGGATGTGAAGGTTGAGGCCATGCTTCTTGGCGAAGTCGGAGGTCCACTTGATGAGGTCCTCGCTGACGGAATAAATGGCATGGAAGGCCAGCTGGTAAATGCCGCCGCCTTTGGCGAAATCGCGGCTGCGCTCATACCATCGGGTACACTGCTCCTTCTCGCGCTCGGCTTCGGCGGGGTCGCCGCGGTCGATCATGTCGTAGCCCATGGCGTGCCGCACGCCCATTTCGCTTGCGGCCTGGTGGGCGGAAGGGAAGAACCAGTACTGGTCGTTGAAAGTGGTGGTGCCGGTGCGGAGCATCTCGATGCAGGCCACCTTGGTGCTCCAGTATACGAAGTCGGCGTCGAATTTCTCTTCGATTGCCCAGATGTTGCGGATCCAGTCCTGGAAGACCATGTCTTCGCCCACGCCGCGCATGAGCGTCATGCCGGCATGGGTATGCATGTTGATGAAGCCGGGGACTGCGACCTTGCCGCTGCAATCCATCATCTCCACGTCGCCAGCCAGATTCCACTCCAGGCTGCTTCCGGAGGGCGCTATCCGGGAAATCACGCCCTTGTGAATGAGTACGTCACGGGAGGTCCCGTCGATTTCTATGTTCCTGAGTAGTATCACTAAAGGTCTTCGAATTCTACGCTGTCCTGATTGCGCACGGGAATTTCCCCATGGAAGCAGGTGTCCTTGATGTAAGTGATTGCTTCGTCAAGACCCTCTTTGAACTTTTCAAAATCCTCCTTGTACAGGAAGATCTTGTGCTTGTCGTATGCATAAGTCCCGTCGGGGTTGTTGCGACGCTTGCTTTCCGTAATGGTCAGGAAAAAGTCATTGTTGCCCTTTGTCGCTTTCACGTCAAAGAAATAAGTGCGCTTTCCGGCCCTCACGGGTTTGGAGTACACGTCTTCCGAAGTGCGGTCCATGTAGGATTGTGAATCGTATTCGTCTCTGTACATACTAACAACTAGTCTAACTATTAAAAAATTGTGTGTTGATTTATGCAAAAATAGAATTTTTTCTCAGATTACGTGTTATCTTTGCAAGAAAATTTGTTTGAAATCTATGCTGAACAGAAGAATCCTCAGAATAAAGGCATTCAAAGCCGTTTATTCGCGTGTCGAGAATCCGTCCATGTCTTTGGCTGACGCAGAGCACGAGCTCCAGAGCTCCTGTGAGGCCACGAGGGATCTTTATCTGTTCCTGCTGGCGGTAGCCGCACCCCTCACTGAAGAGGCCAGGGCCCGCATCGAGGCCGCCCGCAGCAAGTTCAACCCTACCGAGGAGGAACTGAACCCCAACATGAAGTTCGCCGAGAACGCCGTCGCCCCGCTGTTCGCTGGCGATCCCGATTTCAACAAGCTGGTCAAGAAGAAAAAGCTCTCCTGGGAGAACGACGACATGTTCCTCAGGCACCTGTACGACAGCATACGCAGCCGCGAATGGTTCAAGGAGTATCTGGCATCGCCCGGTTCGTCCCTTGCCGAAGACGCGGCCCTATTCTCCCGTATCTACGAAGAGGAATTCCCCGACAACCCCGAACTGGAAGACATCCTGGAGGACATTTCCATCTACTGGAACGATGAACTCGAATACGCACTCAGCTGGTGCTGCCGCACTATGGAGAGCATAGGCAAAGGCAAGCCGTGGGCGCTTCCCGAGCTGTTCATGAGCGAGATGCCCGGTTCCGAAGGCAAGGACAGCGACCGCGCATTCGTGTTCAACCTGCTGAAGACTGCGTGCCGCAACTACGACCGTTACTATCAGATGGTCTCGGACGTCACCCCCAAATGGGATACCGGCCGCATCTGCGCCACCGACCTGGCCCTCATCATCTGCGGCCTGGCCGAGGCGGACGCCTTCCCCAGCATCGACTATCGCACGACCATAAACGAATTCGTGGAAATCTCCAAGTATTACAGCACCCCGGAGAGCCGCGCATTCGTGAACGGAGTATTGGATAAACTGATAAACAAAAAATAACGCTTTATTATGAACAACATTCTTATTTTCGCACTTCAGGCTGCGGCACCCGCCGCCGGCCAGGGTGGTGGCGGCATGATGTGGATCATGCTTATCCTTATCTTTGCGGTTATGTGGCTTTTCATGATCAGGCCCCAGCGCAAGGAGCAGAAGAAACTCGAGGAATTCCGCAAGGGCCTCAAGAAGGGTGACAAGGTGGTCACTGCCGGTGGTATCTACGGCACCGTGGCCGAAGTCAAGGAGAACGAGCGCTACCTCCTTCTGAGGGTTGACGGCGACGTGAAACTCCGTGTCGACAAGTCTTCCGTGCAGGCCGACCCCAATGCCGTGGTGAGGCCCGAAGAGAAACCCGCTCCCAAGGCCGAGGAAAAGCCCGCCAAGGAAGAGAAGAAAGACGAATACCAGAAGTAATCCTTGAAGCGCTGGACCCAGTTCATCCTGTGCCTGCTGCTCTCGGCGAGCATCTGGCTGGTACACAACCTTTCGCAGGAATATGCGGGGGTGGTGTACATGTCGGTTGTCGCCCATAGCGGCATCAAAGGACGCGCGGAGACAGCCCGCGAAGCCGTGACCGTAAGCGCACGCTGCTCGGCCACCGGCTTCCGCCTGCTGCGTCTCAAGCACGACGGCCGCGACATCACCGTGGACATACACGCCGAGGACCTGGTCTGGTCAGGCGATGACCGTTACGTGGTCTCCGCAGCCGAGATGGCCAAATACGCCTCCGACATATTCGGCGAGGGCGTTACGCTGCTCACTTTCCTCAACCAGAACTACACCTTCGAGTTCGCGCCCGAGAACTGCAGGACCGTGCCGGTGAAAGCCGTCTATTCGGCTTCTTTCAAGCCGCAGTACATGGCTGCCGGGCCCATGCAGCTCCGTCCCGATTCTGTAACCGTTTACGGCGATGACTCGCGTCTTGCCACAATCGATGCCGTTCTCACCAAGTCGCTGAGTTTCAATGATTTGACAAAGAGCGCTAGCGGTGTGGTCAAGCTGGTTCAGCCGCAGGGCCTTAGGATTTCTGAGAAGGAGGTCACCTGGTCGCTTGACGTGGCCCGTTTCGTGGAGATACGTTCCGACGTCAAGGTCGAAGTCCGGAACGTTCCTCCCGGAGTGACATTCTCGGCATATCCGTCCACCGCGCTGGCCGTATTCCGCTGCCAGTTCCCGTCCAAAGGCAATCCGCTGGAGACAACGCGCTTTTACGTGGACTACAGGGACTTTGCTAGTTCCGTATCGGGCCGTTGTGTTGCACACTGCGAGAATCTGCCCCAGTACGTGATAGACTGGCGCCTCGAGCCGGAGGTGTTTGACTGCATGGTCAGGGAGGACGCGCAGTGAATACCGTCCTTGTGACCGGGCCCATCGGTGGTGGCAAGTCAACCGTGTGCAGGAAACTGGAAGCCAGGGGATACCCGGTGTATGACTGCGATTCCAGATGCAAAGCGCTGTACGAGAGCGTCCCGGGGCTCAAGACCGATATAGAGCGCGAACTCGGGATACCGTTTGCGGAACTCGGTCGAATCTTTGCTGATGCATCCCTGCGCGCGAAACTGGAGGCCATGGTCTATCCGCTGCTGGCCGCAGACCTGATCGAATGGAAGGAGCGTCAAACCGCGGAACTGGCGTTCGTAGAGTCTGCAATTATGCTGCAGAAGCCCGTTTTCGACGGCCTTTACGACAGCGTGCTGCTGGTAACCGCCGGGCGCGCCCGCAGGGTGGCAAGAAACCCCAGAGCGGCAGAGCGTGACAGCCTGCAAAGCTTTGACCCTGAAAAGATTGATTATACCATACGCAACTCTTCCACGACGGAAGCGTTGGATAAAAAGATTGACAAATTTTTAAAGAGATTATGAAGACTGATCTGGCCAAAATCCTGTCCGTATCCGGGCAGCGCGGCCTTTATCTTTATCTTGCCCAGGCCCGCAACGGCGCCATAGCCGAGTCCCTGGCCGATAAGAAACGCACCATGTTCGATTCCCACAGCAAGATTTCAACCCTTGCCGACATAGCCATCTTTACCTCTGAAGGCGAACTTCGCATGGCCGAAGTATTCACGGCAATGAAGAAGACCGCCGACGCCGGCACCGCTGTCCCTACTTCCAAGGACGCTCCCGCAGCCATCCAGGCTTTCTTCGCCAAGGCCATTCCCGATTACGATGCCGACCGCTTCTATGTTTCGCATATGAAGAAGGTCCTCGACTGGTATTCGGAAATCGAAAAATACGCCTCGTTCGACTTCGTGACCGACGAGGACCGCGAGAAACAGGTTGAAGAGGCTTAAGGTCATAACCCTGGGCTGTTCCAAGAACAGCGTCGACACCGAACATCTGCTGGCAGCATTGCCGGCAGATGATTTCGTTGTGGCCGAAAAAGGCCCTGTAGACTACTTGTTGTACAATACCTGCGGATTCATAGGCGACGCCAAGGAAGAGTCGATACAGGCCGTTTTAGAGGGTGCAGAGGCCAAAAAGAGGGGAGAGGCGGACAAGCTGGTGGTGTTCGGCTGCCTGTCGCAGCGCTACGCTGCCGAAATGCCCGGACTCATTCCCGAAGTGGATGCCTGGTTCGGCGCCCGCGACCTTAATCCCATACTCAGATACCTCGGCGCGCCGCCTTCGCGTTTTACGGCCCGCCGTCAGGAAGCGAGGCGCGGTTATGCATACCTGAAAATCTCTGAGGGCTGCGACCGCCGTTGCTCCTACTGCGCCATTCCTTTCATCCGCGGTGCCCACAAATCCGTTCCCATGGAGGACCTGGAGACCGAGGCGCGGCAGCTGGTGTCGGAAGGCGTCAGCGAGCTTATCCTCATCGCTCAGGACACCACGTTTTACGGGCTCGACCTCTACGGATACAGGGCCCTTGCAGAACTGCTTCAGCGCCTCTCAGACATCCCTGGCGTGGAGCGCCTGCGCATCCATTATTCTTATCCAGCAGACTTCCCGGAGGACGTGCTTGACCAGATGGCAAACAATCCCAAGGTCTGCAAATACCTCGACATCCCCCTCCAGCACATCAGCGACAAGGTGCTGGACAACATGCACCGCCACGTAGACTCGGCATGGACGCGGAAGCTCATCAGGACGCTCCGTGAACGCGTTCCTGGCGTCGTCCTGCGCACCACCATGATCGTGGGGCATCCCGGAGAAGGGGATGCGGAGTTTAACGAACTTCTCGACTTCGTGCGCGAAGCCCGTTTCGAGCGTCTGGGCGCATTCTGCTATTCCGAGGAGGAGGGCACCTGGGGCGCGCAGCATCTCGCGGACGACGTTCCCGAGGAGGAGAAGCGCCGCCGCCTCGACGCCCTCATGTCGCTTCAGGCGGAGATATCCCTTTCTTTCAACCGCTCCCGTATCGGCACCACCGAGCATGTGCTTGTGGACGATATCGTGGACGGGCGGCTCGTCTGCCGCAGCCAGTACGAGAGTCCCGAGGTGGACGGCGAGATACTGGCACAAATAAAAGAAGCCGATGAAAAACTCATCGGCTCCTATCTGAACGTCAGCATCGTCGACGCTGACGATTACGATCTGCTGGCCGAAGCCAACTGATTCATCGAATCTTTTCCAACAACGCCTCCACCTGACGGAAATCGGAGAAATCCACGCGGCTTTCCTGAACATAGGCTTCTATATCGGCCTTTTTGTCCGGAAACAGCTTGACGAGTGTCTTCTTTGAAGGCACATATATGCGTTTCTTTTTGTAAAGATAGGGACTCTCTTTTACTTCGTACTTCACTTTGGAGAAACGGAATGTGGATCCGCCCTCGGTGGAAGTACCTACGGTACGGATGCTGGTTGTGGCCGATGATGTGCCGTACGCACCCGTTTTTCGGTCGTCGAAAACAAGGCGTTTTTCTACGCACAGCAGTACTTCGCCGAAGTCTTTCACTACGCCCAGATACATGTTGTTTACGTGCAGGAAAAGAACGTTGGAAATGGAAACGCTCTCTACCTGGGACGGGTCGGCAAGGACCTTTTCGGACTGGTCGGTATCTATGTAACGGAGCGTGTTGTCCAGGGTGCAGATGTTAAAGGAGCCGCGGGAAAAACCGCCGTCTTTGTATAATATGCTGCCCGGTCCGAATGCCGGTATTACATATTTGACGCTATCCGGCAGCGTAGCCTCGAATTCGGCCTGTGCAGATTGTGCCCCGGCGTTCACCGCCATCAGGCAGAATGTGCAAAGGGATATGAAACACTTTTTCATTGGCTCTTTTAAAAAAGGGGGAGGGCCCATTTTGACCCCTCCCCCATAATACATTCAGAATAATCTATTCCCAACCAGGGTTCTGCTTGATCTCGTATCCCTTTTCTGCATACTGATTCATAACGTCGGTGCAGATAGGCTCCAGGTAGTTGCGGACGTCCACGTTACGTGCGTCGCGGTCCTGGATCTTCTGGGGACGGAGGAAACCGCGCATCACGGACACGTCGGTGACATCCTTGTCCCAGTACTTGGCGTCACCAAGCTTGATGGTGCCGTCGCCGTTCTTGCCGGCGATAGGATAGACGGCCACGATGTCGAAGTTGCCCTTGGTCAGGAGGTTGTAACCAACATTGGCCTTGGTCTTCAGGAGGTTGGTGGTCTGTGCCTTACGGTTGCCGGGGAGATCGGCTGCCTGCTCGGCGGTGAGAGTTGCGGCGAGGTCAAGTTCTACCCAGCCACCGACGCCCAGATCCGGGTTGTTGGCGATGAGCATGAGCTCAAGCTGGCCCCAACGACGGATATCCTGAGGACGATACTGCTCCAGGAAGAACTCCATACGGCGCTCGCGGCGGATCTCCCACAGCAGCGGGGAGGTTGCGCCAGCGGTCTTGTAACCGAGGGTGGTCTTGATAGGATCACCGGTACGTGCGGGATCGTCAGGAATTGCACCCAGCTTGAGAGGAGCGGTCTGCTTGACGCCCTTTGCCTTTGCGGTGTCGTCCAGAGGACGCAGACGGATGGCGTTGACCGACTTGTCCAGGTCGTCCTGGGTGACGGCGGCGCCGCCGAAGTGGTCGGCCAGCTCAGCCTTTGCCTCGATCCAGTTCAGCACGGTCTCGGCGTAACGGACGCAGGGATAACCGTTCTCGTTGGTATCGGAAGCGTAGCAGGGAGGGCAGGTCTTGCCGTTGTATGCATACTGCACGCCGATACGGTCGATGAACTTCTCGGAATAGAGTCCGGTAGGACCGGAAAGGACGGGCTCGTCGACGAAGGAAGCCTCGAAGCGAGGGTCACGGGTCTTGACCATGTCCTGCATCCTCCAGCTGTCTGCGCCTTCGACGGTGGAGCTGGAATAAGGCTTGCCGTCGTTGCAGAGCCATGCCTTCAGGGTGGAGAGGTTACCGGAAGTGATCTGGCTCTCGTAACCGCCGTTACCGCCGGAATAGGAGGCGATGCAGTGCTGTGCGTAGGAATTCACGCTCTTGTTGTATTCGCGGTAAAGGATGATTTCCTTGCTGGTCGGAGTCTTGTAGAGGGTTCCGAACAGGGTGCGGAAGTCGGTGTCGAAGCCGAATTTGCCGGAATTGACAACCACGCCGGCAAAGTCACGGGCGGCCTCAAGGAACTTCTTGGCGTTGGCGTCGATGTCCTTGGAGGTCTTCATGGCCTCGTCATTCTTGTGGTAGATGTACCAGGTACCTTCGTACAGCATGCAACGGGAAGCGATGGTGCCGACCACATACTTGTTGATGTAGTTCTGGCCGTCGCTCTCACGCACGTTGTTCATTGCGAACTGGAAGTCCTCGAGGCACTTGTTCATGACCTCGGAACGAGGGTCGCGGGCCTTGAACTGGGTGTCCATGTCGTCGGAAGCAACTTCCTTGTCAAAGTAAGGAACGTCGCCGAAGCTGAGCACCAGGCGGCTGTATTCCCAGCCACGGAGGAAACGGGCGACACCCATCCAGTGGTTGTATTCCTCTTCGGTGAGGTAGTTGCCTTCCTTCATGCCTTCCAGACGGTTAATGAGGAGGTTCCATTTACGGACATATGCGAAGTTCCATGCGGAACCGGCACGACGGGCAAGCCACACGCCACGGTAGGGGGTGGACTCGGCACGGTACCAGTTGTCTGCAGGGACGGAGAGCAGGATGTTGCGCTGCACACCGGAGGAGGTATAGTCATCGCTATACTCACCGGCAGAGTACACGCCGGGGGCGTTTGTCTGGCCCCAGCTGTCGGAATAGCCGCTGAAGTAGTTTCCATACGCACCGTTCACGAACAGGCGGATGTTTTGCTCGGATCTCCAATAAGTAACGTCATCCAGCGAGGTCAGGTTGTCCCTGGTAAGGAATTCCTGGCATCCGGAGAGAACAAGAGCAAGAGCTGCGGCAAAAAGGATATTGATATACTTTTTCATATGCTTATGCTAAATTAGAAGGTAACCTGAACGCCGAAGGAGGCACTCTTGTAAGCAGGAGCTCCAACACCGGCAAAGCTGGAGTTGTAGTTGCTGCTGTTGAAGGAGGAGTAACCGGCGATTTCTTCCGGGTCGATAGGCAGGCCATTCAGATGGTCGAAGGTGAGGAAGTTCTCCAGGGAAACATACACGCGAGCCCTCTGCATGTTGATGTTGCGGGTGATCTTGCTGGGAATGGTGTAACCCAGGGTGATGTTCTTGACGCGGAGGTATGCCATGTTCAGGAGATAGCGGTCGCTGGGCACCATGTTGAAGATGAGGCTGCGGCCACAGTGGGCTGCCCTGGGATAGAAGGCGTTATAGTTGGAGTCGATAACCTTGCCGCTTGCGTCCTTGGTTTCATACCAGAAGTCGTTGGCGAAGGTTGCGGCCATACCACCGTCACCGGAGCTGAAGCCGGGGATGGAGGTCCAGGAGGATCCAAGCATGTCGCGCTTGCCGATACCCTGCAGGAATACGGAGAAGTCGAAGCCCTTGAAGTCAAGGTCTACGCGGAAACCGTACTCGTAACGGGGAGTGGTGTTACCGATGACGTCGAGGTCGCCGTAGCGGGGCTTGCCCCAGAGTTCCTCGTTGTCGGTATTGTCCTTGTCGTAGAAGCCGATGAGCTGTTCACCATTGGAGATCACGCCGTCACCGTCAAGGTCGATGAACTTAACGTCACCAGGACCGGAAATGAGACTGCCGTTAGCGATCTTGCCCTGGGTAGCGTAGTTCTTGCCGTCGGCATACTGGTAGTAGTTGCCGTACTTGTCGGCCTGCTTGATAAGGTTGCCGTCTGCATCGTATGCAAAGTCTTCGTTCTGGAAGAGGCGGTCTACCCGGTAACCCCAGATTTCGCCGTCAACCTTTCCGTTGTACCAGCTGTTGACTGACTGGGCGTTCTCTCCGTACTTGGTGATGACGGTCTGGGCGTCGGCGAGGGTGGCGGTAGCGGAAACGCTGAGGCCGTTGGAGAAGGTCTTGCCGTAGCTGACCTCGAGTTCCCAACCACGGGTCCTCAGGTTACCATAGTTGCCCTTGGGAGCGGTTGCACCCACGTTGTAACCCATTCCTTCCATAGGAACTATCATGTTCTTGGTGTCACGCTGATACCAGTCGAAGGAAACGTTCACCTGGTTGAACAGGGAGAAGTCTACGCCGAAGTCCGTGGTGATGATGTCCTGCCAGGTAATGTCGGAGGCCACCAGACCGGGAGTGGCATAAGCGGAATCCTTCACATTGCTGTGCATCCAGTAAGTGGTCTGGGCACTCATCAGAGGAATGTAGAGGGAAGATGCGACGGTCTGGTCGCCGATCATACCCCAGGAAGCGCGGAGCTTGAGGGAGGAGAGGACGTCCTTGACGTTAACCATCCAGGGCTCTTCGGTCACGCGCCAGCCGGCGGAGAAGGAAGGGAACCAGCGCCACTTAAGGGCGGTGGGGAACTTGGAGGATCCGTCGTAACGGAGGTTGGCCTCCAGGAGGTAACGCTCCTTGAGGTTGTAGTTCACACGGCCGAAGAAACCGACGGTGGAGCTCCAGGTGTTGTTACCGCTGACGGTCTCGGTACCGGTTGCCAGAGGGAACTGAGGGTTGTTGATGTCCATGAGGTCCTTCTTCTGGGCCCATACATAGGTGTAGTCGTAACTCACGATGTTGGAACCGAGGAGGAAGTTGAACATGCTCTGGCCGAGCTTGAGGTCATAGGAGGAAGTGATGTTCCAGGTCTGACGCTGGGAAGTGCCGGAATCCTGGTTGATCATGTTGTAGGAAGAAGGCTGGTAGAGTTCCACCGGCAGACCGTAAGCGGTGATCTGGGAACCCAGGCCGTTGTACTCGTTCCACTCGTTGGCCACGGTATAGGTGGCGCCGTTCTTGGTGAGCGGCTTGGCGGCGGCCCAGGTGTTGGCACCGTAGATGGTGAAACCGGGCTTGAAGGTCTGGTCGTTGTTATTGGCGTAGGTGTAGTCAATATTGATGTTCCAGTTCTTCAGCGGGGTGATGGTGGTACCCACGTTCACGCTCTGGTAGAGGGTCTTGGTCTTTGCCTGATGCGCGATGGAAGTCTCATAGGCCATGGTACGGAGGTTGTTTCCGTTCTCGTCCTGGGAAACCAGCGGGTAGTTGGCGGCCCAACGGAAGAGGTAGTACCATTGGTCAGCGGTGGTGGAGGTGGTGGACAGAGCCCATGACTTGGTGGCGTTGGTCATCATCATTCCGCCGTGGACAGCGAGCCAGTCATTGATCTTGGTATTGACGCGGACGTTGGCGTTGTAACGGCGATAGAAGTCATAGTCAGTGTTCTTCATCAGACCCTTCTGGTCAAGGTAACCAAGGCTGATGTTGTAGTCGGTGCGCCCCTTGCTGCCGGCAACGGAGATGTTGTGGGTCATCGAAGGAGCGGACTTGCGCACGTTGTAATAGTAAGGATCGTAGGTACGGATACCGATCTTGCGGCCGGAGCCGTCGACATACCAGTCACGTCCGTAGGTCATGGGGGAGTCGGGATCGAGCTTGCCGTTTCCGTATCTCTCCTTCCATGCGACGGAAGCGTTGTAACCGGCACGGTCGATGAGCCAGAAAGCTCCGACAGGGTTGTAGTTGCCGGTACGCTCGGCGGATTCCACCCAGTAGTGGAGAGCCTCGACGTCGGCCATCTCATAATCCTTGGCCATGCTCTGGAAAGCCATATTGCCGGAATAGGTGATATTCACGCGGTCGGCTTCCTTGGATCCCTTCTTGGTGGTGATCAGGATAACGCCGAATGCAGCCTTTGCACCGTAGATGGAAGCGGAGGCGGCATCCTTCAGGATGGAGACGGACTCAACGTCATCGGGATTTACGAGGTTCAGGGAAGGGATCTCCACGTTGTCCAACAGGATAAGGGGAGCGGAGGAACCTTCGATGGAACCGCGCTGGCCACGGATGCGGAGAATGGCGTCGGAACCAACTTCAGTGGAACCAATACGCACATTCAGACCGGGAGCCATACCCTGCAGACCACGGGCCACGTCGGGAATGGGACGGCCTTCCAGGGCCTTGTCAACGTTGACGGAGGTAACGGCACCGGTCAGGTTGACCTTCTTCTGTGCGCCGTAACCGACAACGACAGTCTCTTCGAGGAGTTCGGCATCGTCCTTAAGGAGGACGCGGAGGTTCTCCCTGGCGGCAACATCCTGGGTGGCGTAGCCGATGCAGGAGATTTCGAGAGTTGCACCAGGGGCGACCCTGAGGGTGAATCGGCCCTGGGTGTCGGTCATCGTACCGTTGGTGGTACCTTTGACGATGACACTGGCACCGGGGACGGGCTGCCCTTGTGCGTCAACAACAGTACCAGAAACCTGGATCTGCTGCTGAGGAGCGGCTTCCTGTGTGGTGGAAGCGGCGGCAAACGGAGCAGAGGTCCCCAGGAAGAGGAACGCAGCGGCGATTGCAGCAAATAGTTTTGTGTTCATCATTTGTTAAAATTGTTGATAAAAGAAGTAATAAATGATTATTTGGTTGGTTTGTTCAATATCGCCGTTTTATCCAGGTCGAGGGCGTCGGCCAGGATACTCACGGGGTTTTTCACGGGCACGCCCGTGGACATTTCTATCTGCCATTTGCAGGTCTCGCATTCGCACACCACGAATTCGGGCGCTGCGGCGGCGATGTCGTCGAACAGAGGCTTGCCGATGGCCTGCGACACCTTGTAATTCTCTTTCTTGAATCCGTAGGTGCCGGCGATGCCGCAGCAGTTGCTCTCCAGTTCTGTGAGTTCCATGCCCGGAATCATCTTCATGAGTTCCATTGTGAAGATGCCGAGCCCGAGGCGCTCCTGGTGGCAGGGGCAGTGGTAGGCGGCGCGCGCCTTCCAGTCTTCCTTCCACACGGGTTTCACCTCGCCGGAAGCGATTGCCTTCCAGAGGAAACGCTCCACGAGGTGGATATGGTCCCTGACCTGGTCGTTGCCGACTTTAAGCAGGGTCGGGTACTCCTCCAGGAGAGTCATGGTGCAGGTGGTGGATACGGTCACGATCTCGCGGCCCGCCTTGACGGATTCGCGGAAAAGGTCGACGTTGGTGCGCGCGTCACGCGTGGCGGCTTCGATCATGCCGTTGGCGATCTTGGCCACGCCGCAGCAGCGCTCGCCCTCGATCAGGTGCACGCCATATCCGAAGGCGTTCATCACCGCCACGAAGTCCTTGCCGAGCTGCGGGTAATTGTAGTTGGCATAGCATCCGTGGTAGTAACTGATATGCTTTGAGTACTGAGCCTGCTTGTCCTCCGCATTCTTCTTGAACCAGCGGACGAAGGTCTCGGAGGCATACTTGGGCAGGGTGCGGTGCCTGTCGACGCCGAGGGCGAGGTGCATCACGCCCTTGACCGGCGCCAGGCCGAGCGAGAAGTTCGCTATCGGCGCGAAGGCGCTTGCCAGCGGACCCACCTGGTCCGTGCTGGCCAGCATGGTGTCGCGAAGTTTGGGCAGCTTGCGCCCGTAGTCGATGCGGGCCTGCTGGATAAGGTCGGCCACGCGGACTCCGGACGGGCAGGCGACCTCGCAGCGTTTGCAGTTGAGGCAGTATTTGAGCGAATCCTCGAAGAAGATTCCGTTCTTCAGGCGGTAGCGCTCGCCGTCGGGGCCGGAGCGCTTGGGGCCGGCATAGGCGGGGTTGTTGGCCATCACGGGACACACGGTCTCGCAGATGGAGCACTTCTGGCACTGCTCGAAGTTGTTTGCGCTTATGTTTCTCTCTTGCATTACCTGGCCCTCCTTATTGCGTCGGCGGCGTCGAGCCCGCTCTTCCTGATAGTTTCAGTTGCATCGCCCTGGGCTCCGCAGATTCCTGCCAGAACCTCGCCGGCGGGATATACGTTGGCAAGGGGCTTGCCGTCCTTGAGTGCGCGTCCGTCCTCGGCCTTCACGCCGAATTCGAGGAAACGCTGGGGAGCGGCGAAGGACGGGTCGAACCATCCGCTGCGGTCGGCGTCGTATTCGACGTCGAGCCCGAACAGAGGCTCATACACCTTGTCCATATCGGCCACGATGCCCTTTGAGAAGTATTTGCCTGTGGCGAGCACGAAGGCGCCGGCCTCCAGCGCCACGTCGCCGAGCTTCTCGGTGTGCACGCGGACGAGCCTGTCGCCGTCGAAGTCGCCTCCGGTCACGCGGTCGCCTGCGAGCAGGGTGCCGCCTGCGGCGCGGAACGCGTTCCTGGGAGCGTTGTGAAGAGATAAACCCTCGGCAATCACCGCGCATTTGAGCCCCGCGGACTGCAGAGCCTCGGCGGCCGTCATTCCGGCAAGCCCGCCGCCGATGACGATAACATCAAACTTCATCATACGAATAGGGTTTTCCGGATTTGTAAACGCGCTGCATGAACTCCATTTCGCGGAGCGTGTCGCCCCAGCCTACGGCGCGCATGCCTTTCCAGCGCTCGTCGAGGTAATCGGCCGCCAGTTTGTCGGCGAGCTCGGGCTGCCCCAGCGCTTCGGCAAGGGCCTTTGCGGCCTTGCGTATGCAGAAGGTTCCCTGGCAGGTGCCCATGCCCACGCGGGTGCGGCGGCGAAGGTCTCCCAGGTTGCGGACGCCGAGTTCGCGCACGGCGTATTTGATTTCGGCGAGCGTGACGTTCTCGCACTCGCAGATAAGTTTCCTGTCTTCTTCGGACTCGAAGCGTATCTTGCCCACCAGGTCGCCCTGGCGGCCCGCGGCGCCCTTCTGCCCTGCGGTGGCTCCGCCTTCGAAGCGCTTGCTCACCGTTTCGATGCGTCCGTCCATGGAGCCCGGAAGGGGAGTGTGGGCGGTGTTGCAGGTCTTGTTCACACCGAGCTTGCGGCACACGGTGTCGGTGGCGAGTTCGGCCATGAGGCGGTAGGTCATCAGTTTGCCGCCGGTGATGCTCACGAAACCCTTGAGCCCGTCGCGGGTCTCGTGGTCGAGACACACGATGCCGCGGCTGATGCTTCGGCCGGTGGGATCGGAATCGTCGGCGACGAGCGGGCGGACTCCGGCGTAGGCGCGCAGAATGCGGGTGTCGGCAAGGGCGGGGCACAGGGCGCAGCCCTCGCGGAGCAGCAGGCGCACCTCGTCGGGAGTGACCTCCATGTGGTCGCACTCCTCGAAAGGAACCTTGGTGGATGTAGTGCCTATCACGGTGACGGAGTCGCCGGGCACCAGGATGTCGCCGTCCGCGGACTTGCGGCAGCGGTTGATGACTACGTTGTTGACCCTGTGGCCGAAGACCAGGAGAGCTCCCTTGGCGGGATACATGCCGATATGGACGCCGGCCTTTTCCGCCACCCCGTGGCCCCAGATGCCGGCCGCGTTCACTGTGACGGGGGCGCGGTATTCGGCTTTCTGCCCGGTGCGGGTGTCGAGCACCTTCACACCCAGGATGGTGTCGCCTTCGCGGAGGAAATCGAGGAACTCAGTGTAAACCAGGACCTTTGCCCCGTGCATCGCGGCGTCGGTGACGTTGGCGGCGCAGAGTCGGAACGGATCCACGGAACCGTCAGGAACCACCACGGCGCCTATGAGTGCAGGGTTGACGGAAGGCTCCATCTCGATGGCTTCCTTGGGGGAAATGGCCCTGGCCTCGATGCCGGCTTTGGTGCAGGCTTCGAGGAACTTTGACTGGTAATCCAGGCCGTAGCCCGACTCTTCGTCTTCCGGAAGGGTAATGAAAAGTCCGCCCGTGTCTTCCACGCAATTGGATGCTATCTCACGGAGAATCTTGTTCTCCCTGATGCATTCCTCCGCGGATTCGCTGTCTTTGACGGCATATCGGGCTCCGGAGTGGAGTAGGCCGTGGTTGCGCCCCGTGGCTCCGGTTGCGATATCGTTGCGCTCTATCAGGAGCACCTTCAGCCCGCGCATCGCGCAATCGCGCGCAGTGCCGGCTCCGGTAATACCGCCGCCGATAACTATGACGTCAAACTCGTTTTTGACTGGCATATAGTTTTTATGTGTTCTTTCGTTCTCAAAAAAGGTGGAACCGTAAGCCGGTTTCTGTTTCACTCTGCCATTTATCTACGCAACCTACCCCCTGACATCAGGCGGGCAGCCCTCAACTGTCAGTATATTTGGTCTTGCAGACCCCGGTGCCGTACCCGCATTGCATCGCTGCACTGCGTCGTGAGCTCTTGCCTCGCGTTTTCACCCTTGCCCTTGCGGGCGGTCGTTCTCTGTTACGGCCTCCGTGAGGTTACCCCCACCTGCGCTTTCCGCAGCGGGGCGCCCTGTTCTGTCCGGACTTTCCTCGGCTTCACGCCGCGGCAGACCGTCCCACCTTAAGTATAATCGTACAAAGATAAACAAATTTTTCTATTATTAAATAATTTGTATACGATTTGATTTCATCAAATAATTAGTACCTTTGTCGTCTGAAGTTTAACTAAAACCCTTTTTATGTGCAGAAATGAAGAAACTGCTTTTGTTCTTCGCAGCTTTGCTGCCATGCTTCCTTGCGCATTCGCAAGAGGCTGAGGAAAACGGCAGGTATGCCGAATTCCAGGTTATCCCGCGTTTTGACTTCAATCCCTGGTTCAGTACTCAGCCGCAAACCGGCGGCGACGCTTCGAGCGGGTATTCATTCGGCAACACTTCAATCTACACGCTTGTGGAAGGGGCTCTTTCCGACAACGTTTCATTCACTGTAAGCAACCACTGGCTCTCGCTCGATCCGGCGGCGCTGTACACGTCAACACTCCATTCCAACACCAACAACTGGCTTGACATAGCCACCGTCGATTTCAGTTTCGGCAACTGGTCTTTCACCCTCGGCAAGGACTGCATCGCATCCGGCGGCTTCGAATACGACGCCTGGGACGTCGATGTGGACTATATGCTGGCCGGAGAGAGTCCCTTGCTGGTGTCGAACCTCTGGTACAACCTCCCCAGCTATCAGTGGGGAGCAAAGGCGGGCTACTCCTTCAACGAGGACAACACCCTGTATCTGCAGATGGTTACATCTCCCTTTGGCGAGCGTCCGTTCGCCAGCGGGCTTTTTGCCTATTCGCTCAAGTACGACGGCGGCTTCGGCCCCTTCGCCAACATGTGGTCGGCCTCTGCGGTACAGCGTCCCGACGGCGGTTTCGAATGGTTGGTCGCGCTCGCGCAACAGGTTGAGTTGGGCGACTTTACGATAGGCTTCGACTGGTACAACATCGCCGACGTCGACTTCGACGACGAGGAGGCCCCTTGCGAATTCCTGCGTGGCAACACTTTCCGTCCGCGCGTGTCCTACGCGCCGTCGGAGAAGTTCGACTGCCAGCTGGTGAGCAACATATACACCCGCGGAGGTCTCTACGGCCTGAATGCGGGCGCAGCGGCGCATTACCATCCTCTCGAGTGGTTGCAGGTTCATGGCGCCCTCGGCTGGGACTGGGGTATGAACGCTTTTACGGCCATGGCCGGTGTCAAGGTAAACTTCACTTTTCTTTCGCTTTAAAGGATGGCAAAGGACTATATCATCGATATTCAGCACCTCAGCAAGTCGTTCGGCGGCGTAAAGGTGCTGGACGATATCAATTTCTATGTGCGCAGGGGAGAGTTCGTCACCCTTCTCGGCCCTTCCGGATGCGGCAAGACCACGCTGCTCCGCCAGATTGCCGGTTTCATAGCCCCCGACGAGGGCAAGATCCTGCTTGAGGGCAAGGACATTTCCGGCATCCCTCCGTACGAGCGTCCGCTGAACACCGTGTTCCAGTGTTACGCCCTTTTCCCGCATCTCGACGTCTACGATAACATAGCGTTCGGACTCAAGCTCCAGAAGGTTCCGCCCAAGGAAACCGAGGTCCGCGTGAAGAAGATGCTGAAGATGGTTTCCATGACCGACTACGAGGACCGCTCCGTCGATTCGCTCTCCGGCGGACAGCAGCAGAGAGTGGCCATAGCACGCGCCCTTGTGAACTATCCCAAGGTGCTCCTGCTCGACGAGCCGCTGGCTGCACTCGACCTCAAGATGCGCAAGGATATGCAGATGGAACTCAAGGAGATACACCGCAAGATGGGTATCACCTTCATCTATGTCACGCACGACCAGGAAGAGGCCCTTACGCTCTCCGACACCATAGTTGTCCTGAACGAGGGAAAGATACAGCAGATAGGCACTCCGACCGACATCTACAACGAACCCTGCAACTCGTTCGTCGCAGACTTCATCGGCGATTCCACCATCCTCAACGGCACCATGATCTGCGACCGCAAGGTGGAGTTCATGGGGCACGAGTTCGACTGCGTCGACGAAGGCTTCGGCGAGAACGTTCCCGTTGACGTTGTGGTGCGCCCCGAGGACGTCTACATCATGAACCATCTGGAGGGCTCCCAGTTCAGCGGCAAGGTCAAGTCATGCATCTTCAAAGGCGTCCATTACGAGATGTTCGTGGAGACCGACACGGGCTATGAGCTCATGGTGCAGGACTACAACGCCTTCGAGCCAGGCTCCGAAGTCGGCCTCCTGATACGTCCCAACGACATTCAGGTAATGCACAAGGAGCGTACCTGCAACACCTTCAAGGCCAGGGTGTCCGACGCCGAGCACATCGAGATGCTCGGCCGCCACTGGGAGTGCAAGGTTCCCGAGGGCTGCGCCGAAGGCGACGAACTCGTGGCCGAAGTCGATTTCGACAAGGTCGAACTCCTGGACCACCAGGACGACGGCCGTCTGGCAGGCGAAGTCCATTTCCTGCTCTACAAGGGCGATCATTACCACCTCACCATCCTCACCGACGACGGCGACCATATCTGGGTGGATACCAACGATATCTGGGACAAGGGCGACCTCGTGGGCATCGACATTGCCTTCGGAGCCATCAAACTGAGCAGAAGCAATGGTTAAGAGGAGTACCTGGAGCCTCCCGTACTTCATCTTCATGGTGGTGTTCGTGGTGCTGCCCCTCCTGCTGATCGTATTGTATGCGTTCCAGGACGGGGCGGGGCATTTCACGCTCTCGAACATCACCCGTTTTTTCACGGATTCAGACTCCCTGCAGACATTTGCGCTTTCGATTGAGGTGGCTTTGGAGAACACCCTGATCTGCATCCTGTTGGGATACCCTGCGGCTTGGATACTGTCCAACCGCAAACTCAACCGGAGCGCGGTCACGGTGATGCTCTTTATCATGCCCATGTGGATCAACGCCCTCATGCGTACTCTGGCCACGGCGGAACTCTTCAACATGCTCGGATTCACCCTCGGAAAGGGCACCCTGCTCTTCGGTATGGTGTACGACTATATTCCGTTCATGATCTATCCCATCTACAACATCCTGATGAAGATGGACAGCTCCTACGCCGAGGCCGCCGAAGACCTGGGCGCCACCCCCTGGAAGGTATTCTGGAAGGTTACGGTGCCTCTCTCCATGCCCGGCGTGATGAGCGGCGTGCTGATGGTGTTCATGCCTACCGTGAGCACCTTCGCCATATCCGAGTTCCTCACCAACAACAAGATCAAGCTCTTCGGTACCATCATCCAGGAAAACATCAATTCCTCGATGTGGAACTACGGCGCCGCACTTGCGTTCATCATGTTGATAATCATTGGTTTGACCTCGCTCATGGGGGATAACAAACAGGCCGAAGCCGAAGGAGGGCTCATATAATGAAAAAAGTTCTCGCAAAAGCTTACCTGTATTTCCTGCTGGCGCTGCTTTACGCCCCGCTGCTGTTCATAGCGATCTTCTCGTTCACCGAGTCGAGGGTGCTGGGCAGCTGGACAGGATTCTCCACCAAGCTCTACGCCAATCTGTTTACGGGCGGGATGAACGGCGGTTCTGCGCTTACTTCGGCGGTCATCAACACCATCCTGATCGCCCTCATCGCTGCGGCCGTATCCACCCTTCTTGGAACGGTGGCCGCCATCGGCATCCATAACCTGAAGGGCCGCAAGAAGCAGACGATGCAGCTGCTCAACAACATCCCGATGATCAACCCTGACATCATCACCGGTGTGTCGCTGTTCCTGCTCTTCGTGTTCCTGAAGGTTTCCCAGGGGTACGCCACCGTGGTGCTCGCACACATAACGTTCTGCACCCCGTATGTGGTGCTCAGCGTGCTCCCGAAGCTCTCGCAGATGAATCCCAACATCTACGAGGCCGCCCTCGACCTGGGCGCAACGCCCGCCAAGGCCCTGTGGAAGGTGCTCGTTCCGGAGCTCCGTCCCGGCATGGTTTCCGGTTTCATCCTGGCGTTCACCATGTCGCTCGACGACTTCGCCGTGACCTTCTTCACCCGCGGAACCATAGGTCTTGACACCCTCTCTACCTACATCTACGCCGACGCGCGCAAGGGCGGTCTTACCCCCGAGCTGCGTCCGCTCATGACACTTATATTCCTGATTGTCCTTATCCTCCTGATAGTCATTAACGTACGCCAGGAGAAAACCAAGAAAAAATACAGCAAATGAAAAGATTCCTAGTCTTCCTGGCTGCGGCTTCCATGCTTTGCGCCTGCATGCAGGACCGTGACCAAATCCTGAAGGTGTACAACTGGTCCGACTACATCGACGAGTCGGTGATTCCCGAGTTCGAACAGTGGTATCAGGAACAGACCGGCCGGAATATCCGCGTCATCTACCAGACTTTCGACGTCAACGAAACCATGCTCTCCAAGGTCGAGAAGGGGCACGAAGACTTCGACGTGCTCTGTCCTTCCGACTATATCATCGAGCGCATGCTTCAGAACCACCTGTTGCTGCCCATAGACAGGGATTTCGGCGACACCCCCAATTACATCGACGACAACCTGTCTCCGTACGTCAGGGACCGTTTCAACAAGATGAGCGGCGGAGCTTTCAACGCCAACGACTATGCCGTCGGCTATATGTGGGGCACCACCGGCATACTTTACAACGCCAAGTACGTCACCGCAGAGGAGGCGTCCACCTGGGACGTGATACGCAATCCCAAGTTCGCCGACAAGATATTCATCAAGGACTCTCCCCGCGACGTTTTCTCGCAGATCATCATCTATCTCCGCAGGGACGACGTGGCTTCTGGCAAGGTTACCCTCGACGAGCTGATGAACGATTCTTCCGACGAATCGCTGGAGGCTGTGGAAGCCTACATGAAGCAAGTCAGGCCGCTCGTGGCTGGCTGGGAGGCCGATTTCGGAAAGGACCAGATGACACAGGAGCGCGGTTGGCTGAGCCTGAACTGGAGCGGCGACGCGGTTTGGGCCATCGAGGAAGCCGAGGAGATGGGCGTGGACCTTCGTTACTCGCTGCCCCGCGAAGGATTCGCAGTCTGGTTCGACGGCTGGGTGATTCCCAAGTTCGCCCAGAACATCACCGCCGCCAAGTACTGGATCAATTTCATGAGCCGTCCCGACATCGTTATCCGCAACGTGGACGTGACCGGATATGTGTCAGTGAGCGGCGCCCCCGAGGTGCTCGAGGCTTTCACCGACGAGAAATACGACCCCATCGACCTGAGCTATTTCTTCGGTCCGGGAGCCGAATCTGTGTGTGTGAATCCCGTGCTCTATCCCGACAAGGCCGACATAGAGCGCAGCACGCAGGAGCACGACTGGGGCGACAGGACACCCGAACTCGTGGCCATGTGGAGCCGCGTGAAGGGCGAGAACGCCAGCGGTATGACGATGGTGGTGGTGGCTGTGTTCATAGTCGCCCTCGCCGCGTTCGCGGTATACAGCAAGTTCTTCAAGGGACGCAGGAAATCCCGCAGGCACCGCAGATAGCGGCTATTTCGGGGCCAGCTTGTAGAGCACGGCCGCGATAATGATATAGACGAAGTTCGGCAGCCACAGGGCCAGTCCCGCCGGCAGCGTTCCGGTAAACACGAACATTTCGCTGAACTTCAGGAACAGAATGTAGAGGAAGGCAAGGCCGATACCCAGTGCGAGGTTGAATCCTATGCCTCCTCTTCTTTTCTGGCTGGTCAGGGCCACCGCCATTATGGTCAGGATGAACGCGGAGAAGGGGAGTGTCATGCGGCGGTTCTTCTCGATCTGGGCATACATCACGTTGGCGTCGCCGCGCATGTTCTGCGTGTCGATGAGCGTCTGAAGGTCTTTGTGGGTGAGCGTCTCCACCGTCTTCTGGTTGCGGTAGAAGTCGCTCAGTTTCAGCGCAATAACCGTGTCGAGCTGGTCGCCGCAACGCACCTTGTCCTGGAGGCCCTTAGAATAGTCGCGGATGAAGTAGCGCCTCAGGTGCCATCCGTCGAGGGTGCTGTCCCATACCGCGGATTCTGCCGTCACCTTCGATACCATGCGCCCTTCCTCGATGGTCTCGAGGGTGAACTTGTAGGCCGTGTTGTTGTAGGCGCTGAAGGCCTGCACGTATACGAACTGTCCCGGGGCAATCTGGTAGTGGACGTTGTTGCGGCTGTACTTGGTGTAGTTCTGGTCCACGTATTTGGTTTCGAACGGCACGCGTACGGCGTTGGCCCTGGGGATGACATAGAGGTTGAGTCCGAGCGAGAACAGCGCGATGAGCGCGGCGGAGACCATGTACGGAACCATCATGCGCCTGTAGCTCACCCCGCTCGAAAGGATGGCGATAATCTCCGAATTCGCAGCCATGCGGGAGGTGAAGAACACCGCCGTAATGAACACGAACAAAGGGGAATACAGGTTTATGAAGTACGGGATGAAGTTGATGTAGTAGTCGAAGATGATGGACTGCAGCGGCACCTCGTGCTCGACGAACTTCTCAATCTTCTCCGATATGTCGAATATAATGACTATCAGGATGATGATAAGCAATGCGATGAAGAAGGTCGTGAGGAACTTCTTCATTATGTAGCGGTCCAGTATTTTCGGCTTCAGGTCCATTACAGTCTTTGCGTCAGGCGGCGCACCGCCGCGTCTTTCCAGGAAGCGAAATCACCAGCCTCGATGTGCTCCCGTGCCTGGCGCACGAGGTCGAGGTAGAATGCCAGATTATGCTCGCTGGCAAGCATTGCCGCAAACATCTCGCCGGCGATGAACAGGTGGTGCAGGTATGCGCGCGAGTAGGTTTTGTCCACAAAAGACGTGCCTTTCGGGTCGATGGGGGAGAAGTCCTCCGCCCACTTTGCGTTGCGCATGTTCATGATGCCGTCCCATGTGAACAGCATGCCGTTGCGGCCGTTACGTGTGGGCATCACGCAGTCGAACATGTCCACGCCGCGGGCTATGCCTTCCAGGATGTTGGCTGGCGTGCCCACGCCCATGAGGTAGCGGGCCTTGTCCTGCGGGATTACCGGGTCGAGCGTCTCGAGCATTTCGTACATCACCTCGGTGGGTTCGCCGACAGCCAGTCCGCCTATGGCGATTCCGGCCTCAGCGAACTGCAGCGCGTGCTCGGCCGCTTCCACCCTCAGGTCGGGATATGTGCACCCCTGGATGATGGGGAAGAAGGTCTGTCCGTATCCGTACAGAGGCTCAGTTTCCCTGAATCGAGCGGCGTAGCGTTCCAGCCAGCCCTGGGTGAGTTTCAATGACTTGGCTGCGTACTGGCGGTCGGCGTCGCCGGGGCAGCACTCGTCGAGCGCCATCATGATGTCGGCGCCGATGATGCGCTGGGTGTCCACGTTGTTCTCGGGCGTGAACATGTGGCGGGAGCCGTCGATATGCGACTGGAACTTGCAGCCTTCAGGGGTGATCTTGCGGATCGTGGCCAGGCTGAAGACCTGGAAACCGCCGCTGTCGGTCAGGATGGGGCGGTCCCAGTTCTCGAACTGATGCAGACCGCCTGCGGCGCGAAGTATGTCGAGCCCGGGACGCAGGTAAAGGTGGTAGGTATTGCCAAGGATTATCTCGGCCTTTATGTCGTCCTTGAGGTCCCTGTGGTACACGCCCTTGACGGATCCAACTGTGCCCACCGGCATGAAAACCGGCGTGCGTATCTCGCCGTGGCCGGTATGGAGCACGCCGGTCCGGGCGGAGGATGCTGTGTCTTTGGATGTGCGGACGAATTTGAACATCTAACCCTTCTTTATGCTGCAAAAGTACGGATTTTTTCGTACATTTGTAAGACTAAGGCAATAATAACACTCCATACTATGCAGAAGATAAAACCCATCACGCTCAAGCTCGTCTTGATGCTATTCCTGGAATTCGCCGTCTGGGGCGCATATCTTACGTCGCTCGGCCGTTATCTCGGCAACATCGGCCTGGGTTCCCAAATCAAATGGTTCTTTGCCATGCAGGGCATCGTTTCCATCTTCATGCCAACCCTCATGGGCATTCTTGCCGACAAGAAGATGGAGGCGCAGAAGGTGCTTTCGCTCTGCCACGGCATCGCCGGCCTCTCGATGGCAGGCGCAGGCTTCTATTGCATGACTGCCGGCGGAGCGGTTCAGTTCGCCCCCCTGTTCATCCTCTACAGCATCAGCGTGGCTTTCTTCATGCCCACCATCGCCCTGGTCAACTCGGTGTCTTACAACGCCATGGCCAAGGAAGGCATGGATCCCGTGAAGGATTTCCCGCCCATCCGTGTGTTCGGAACCATCGGTTTCATCTGCAGCATGCTGCTCACCAATTTCCTCCCCATCGGAGGTGTCCGCATGCAGGACAGCTACACCCAGCTCATCTCTTCCGGAGTGCTGTCGCTGATTCTCTGCGGTTATGCCCTCACCATGCCGGCATGCCCCATCGACAAGACCAAGAAGAACGAGTCCCTGGCCGAGGCCTTCGGACTCAAGGCTTTCACCCTGTTCAAGGACGGTCAGTTTGCCGTCTTCTTCATCTTCTCCATGCTGCTGGGCGCGTCCCTGCAGATTACCAACGGCTATGCCAACACCTTCCTGAGCTCGTTTGCCGCCGATCCTTCGCTGGCAGACACCTTCGCCGTCAAGAACTCCAATGCGCTTATAGCCATATCGCAGGCTTCCGAGACGCTGTGTATCCTTCTCATACCGTTTGCAATGAAGAAGTTCGGCATCAAGAAAGTTATGCTGATCGCCATGTTTGCATGGGTGCTCAGGTTCGGTTTCTTCGGCCTCGGAAACCCTGCGATGCCCGGAGTTCTTCTGTTCGTTCTGAGCTGCATCGTTTACGGCTTTGCCTTTGACTTCTTCAATATTTCCGGATCGCTTTATGTCGAGCAGAACGCCGCCGAGGACATCCGTTCCAGCGCCCAGGGCCTGTTCATGATGATGACCAACGGCTTCGGCGCCACCATCGGCACCCTTGCCGCCGGCGCAGTCGTTGACGCCACCGTATACAAGGCTGCTGTGCCTTCATGGCCGAATGCCTGGTTCATCTTCGCAGGCTACGCTTGCGTTGTGGGCATCCTGTTCGCCATCCTGTTCAAGGACCCCCAGAAGAAGAAAGTCGCCGCATGACGAAGGTCAGGGTAATCAACCGCAGCTCCAATGAGTTGCCCCGATACGCCACCGAGTTTTCGGCGGGCATGGATGTACGCGCCAACAACGCCGAACCCATAGTTCTGAAGCCGCTCGGGCGTGCAATGGTGCCCACCGGCCTGTTCCTCGAGATCCCGGCCGGATACGAGGTGCAGGTGCGCCCCCGCAGCGGGCTGGCGGCCAAGAAGGGTATCACGGTGCTGAATGCGCCGGGAACCATCGACGCCGACTACCGCGGCGAGGTGTGCGTGATCCTGGTCAATCTTTCCTCCGAGGATTTCGTGGTGGAAAGAGGGGAGCGCGTGGCCCAGCTGGTGCTCGCCAGGCACGAAGTCATCGAGTGGGAGGAGGCCGACGTCCTCGCCGATTCCAACCGCGGCGTCGGCGGATTTGGCAGTACCGGAACGAAATGAAGAATTTGTACGAAAAATATTGCGGCTGCGGTTATCGGGTGACGACCGACAGCCGGGCAATCAAGGGCGGAGAGGTGTTCTTCGCGCTGCGGGGAGAGAATTTCGACGGTAATGCGTTTGCAGCCAAAGCGCTGGAAAACGGCGCCGCATGGGCTGTCGTGAATGAAGATGCCAATCTTCCTGACGATCCGCGCTTTATCCGCGTCGCCGATCCCCAGACAACTCTGCGCGATCTGGCAATCTGGCACCGCACCCATGTAAGGGACGGAAAGCTGCCTGTAATCGGCCTTACCGGCACAAACGGCAAGACTACCACCAAGAACCTTATAGCCGCCGTACTGGCCCGCAAATACCGCGTTACGGCCACCCAGGGCAACCTTAACAACGACATCGGCGTGCCTCTGAGTCTCCTGTCCATAACGCCGGAGACGGAGATCGCAGTCATCGAGATGGGCGCAAACCATCCCGACGACATAGAGAAACTGGTCCGAGTATCGCAGCCCGACTACGGACTGATTACCAACGTCGGGCGTGCTCACCTGCTGGGCTTCGGCTCCTTCGAGGGCGTGAAGCAGGCAAAGGGTGCACTGTACCGCTGGCTGGGCGCAAGGGAGGGGAGCGTCATCTTCATCAACGAAGACGACGCCGACCTGCGTGGAATGGCGGAGGGTCTTCCTTGCCATTTCTTCGGCTACGGCCTCAAGTATCAGAAGGCGGAGCTGCTGCCGACGACCCCTGAGGCTCCGTTCCTGGGCCTGCGGCTCGGCGAAGCATGCGTGCATACCCAGCTGGTAGGTGCCTACAACGCCACCAACGTGCTTGCAGCTCTTGCCATAGGGGATTATTTCGGAGTCCCGCGTTCCGAGGCTATAGCTGCCGTCGAGGCATACGCTCCCGCCAACCAGCGCTCGCAGATGGTACGCACGGAGCGGAATACGCTCATAGTGGATGCGTATAACGCCAATCCTTCGTCGATGCGCGCCGCCCTGGAGAACTTTGCCGCCATGCATGCTCCGGTAAAGCTTGCGCTGCTGGGCGACATGCGCGAACTCGGAGCCGAATCCGTTGCCGAGCACGTGAAGGTGGTGGAGCAGCTGCGCGCTTCCGGCATCCCCGCCGTCCTGGTGGGGGAGGAGTTCGGCAAGGCGCTGTCTGCCAAGGGATTGGACCTCCCGTTGTTCCCCGATTCCGCCACCCTTGCAGCATGGCTTTCGGAGCACCCTGTCTCCGGTACCGCCATCCTCGTCAAAGGTTCCCGCGGCATACAGATGGAGAAGGTTCTCCCGGCCCTTTAGTTCATGACATATGGAAGTAATTCAAAGCTTTACGATCGATCATACCCATCTGAAGCCCGGCATCTACGTGTCGCGTGTTGACAAGGGATTCACTACGTTCGACCTGCGCATCACCGAGCCCAACAAGGAGCCGGCGGTGGCCCCGGCAGCCATGCACAGTATGGAGCACCTCATGGCTACGTGGTTCCGTAACTCCCGGGTCAAGGACGACGTGGTGTATGTGGGGCCGATGGGGTGCCTGACGGGCATGTATATCATCATGACTGGCGCCTACTCCGTGGAGGACATGCGAAGGCTCACCATCGAGTGCCTCGAGTGGATACTCGCCCAGACGGAGGTTCCCGCAACGACTCCGGAGACCTGTGGGAACTGCCTGCTGCACGACCTTCCCATGTGCAAATGGGAATGCGCCCGCTACATTGCCCGTTTAAAGCATGATTTCCACTCGGAGTACACCAGACTCCGGGTTACTCTAAGCGACGGCAAGACTTTCGCCGACGCTTGATTTCAGCGGTTGACGTTTCCTCCCTCCGAGGCGGCTCGACAGCCGCCGTTGCAGCGGCTCAGGAACGGGCATCCTGAGCAGCGTCGCGGCACTTCGGAATAGCGTGCCACGGTGGCCGGATCGGTCAGGATCTCCCTTATGGGGCGTTCCCAGATGTTTCCGATTACGTGAGAGGAATGGTTGCAGAACCCCTGCCGACAACATCAGGACTGTCAAGTTTGACAGCTATGAACCAGTCTTCAAACTGATTACCGGCTTTATCGGGGATTAATATTCTACAACTGACTGCGGTGTTGCAGTGAATGGTGCTCATATTCAGAACGCCATACTCCGGGCGGCGTTCTGGGCTCGCCGGCTGTGGGTGGCGTTCATCTTGCCGAAGTTCCACTTGACTCCGAAGAGAATGTACCGGCCCATTATGAGCCTATATGAGTCTTCTTCGAAGTTGGCCGTGACGGTGTGGGTGAGATTCCTCGTCTGGTTCAGGATGTCGTGAACCTTGACGCTCAGGTTGAAGGCGCCTATATTCTTCGAAACCTCTGCATTCCACTGCCATTCAGGCTGGCCGTAGCCGTCCGAATAGCCTTTGTAGAAAACATAGGAAATATCCGACTTGAACTCATATTCACTTTTTGTGGTATAGGATGCCCCACCGGTCAGATAAGTGTCAAGCGTGTTCAGGTTGGCCTGGGGATTCAGCGAATAACGGGCGATGTTCCCCTGGGTTCTGGCCCCGGCGTTGAAGGAATAGTTATCCTGGTTGTACTTGAGATTGAAGCCGCCCTCAGCTATGACGGACTGTGTCTGGTACTCTCCGAACCCGCTCTGTCCGCCGTAGAAGCGGTTGCCCTGCGCATCACCCCAGAAATCGGCCATGAATGCCGAATAATCGAAGCTCTCCTTGTCCAGTCCGGGAAGCGTAGTCCGGGCCTGGTATGACACGGAAGAGGAATATCTGGCCGATCCGGACAAGGTCAGGAACCATTTCTTCCCGGTATCGAGCGGAGTCGTGTAATTCAGGAACATAATGGAACTTACGCTTGGTCTGGAAGCATTGACGGGGATGGAGTACAGGATACCGTCCGCATCGTACCATAGTGCGTAAACTATGGGATTGGTGTTCAAGGCGACGTAGGCATAAGCCATCAGTGTCGAAAACTTTTCCCTGTTGTTCCTGCTCCAGTTTGTACTGAAATTCGTCGTGGAATAGGGCCTCAGATAAACGTTTCCGAGTCCGAGGCGGGAGGGATTGCCTATATTCAGCACAGGGAGCATTTGGGAAGATGACGGATTAAGGCCGTACCCGAATGCGGAAACGTATAATCTGTCATTCCCTGCCGAATGCTGGAAACGGAAAGTGGGCGCAAAGTACCAGTTCCACTCATCTTTGCCCGTGGTCGCCGATATGCCATAGCTTTTGGACCAGGTTTCATTGAGGATTCCAATGGCTCTGCCTCCCAAAGTGATCCAGCTGCGTTCCCCGAACTTGTATTGTGCGGTCAGATCGTATTGCTGCTCTTGGGACAGGGACTTGCTTTCGGAGCTGTAATACTCGTTCCTGCCTACGGCGCCCGGGGCGTCGTAAGCATCCCTGACAGTATTGCTTCGGGACCAGTCATATTTCATCATGGCAGAGAGCAACCACTTTTCCCCCAGAGGCTCCGTATATCTGATTTGGGCGGACGCGCCATATGACAAACCGTTGGAAATGTATGTCATCGCCTTGGAATTGTCTCCTACGGCAGTGGTAAGAAGGGTAGATTCCTGGCTCTCCCCGTCACTGGTATTGTACTCGGAAGATATCCATAGACCAAAGGCACGGTTCTTTTTGCCGCCGATTTCGCGGAAAGCGACATCGGCAGAGATACCTGAGTATTTCCTCGTCGAAAGGCTGTGCGACGATCTCTCCGACCTGTTCACAAAACTCCCTTCCCGGAAAGTTTCAGTCATGCCGCTCTCATTGGAATCAGACGTGTTGTAGCGGAAATCCGGCCGTATGTGGAACCATACCTTGCCCTCTTCTTTCTCGAATTCCATATTGGCGGACAGTCCGCTGGCATAGGTTTTACCTCTGTGCCCGGTAGAGGATTTCAGGTTTCCGTCATCCTGATAGGTGGTCCTGTCGGTCCTGGAACCGTAATCAGTATCCGCATATTTATAGTTGACGCCCACGGTGGTTTCCACATCCTTGATGCGGGATGTGTTGGCATTGACGGCAAACTGGGCAGCGGTGGAAAGGCCCTGGTTCTGGGAGGAACGTTGTCCAACGTCGCTGAGTACCAATATAACGGCATTGGAGTCATCGATATTCTGTCCGTTGGCGATGACCGTCACCTGGTCCTTTTCCGAGTATGCCGATACCAGTGCATTTCCGCTCCAGAGCAGGCCCCGGTCGTCACGCAGTTCGTTGTCCGCATTCTTATCGCCAAGGGTGCTGCCGCCTTTGACGCCGACATTGCCGAACCAGCCCTTTTCGTATTCCTTCTTCAGAGCGACGTCGAGGACCTTTTCCCGGCTTCCGTCCTGAAGGCCTGAAGCACGGGTCGCTTCTGACTCCCTGTCGATCACCCGTATCTTGTCCACTATGGATGCCGGCAGATTGTTAAGCGCCGTGCTCTGGTCATTGAAAAAGAACGTGCGGCCGCCTACCGTCAGCTTGTCTATCTCCTCGCCGTTAAACTTAACCTTGCCCTCTTCGGTGATTTCCATTCCGGGCATGCGCTGAATGAGGTCTTTCAGCATTGCGTTGGCCCCCACCCGGAACGACGAGGCATTGAATTCCACCGTATCCTGCTTGATGACGATGGGATTGCCGACGTCACTTACCACAGCCGCCTGCAGGAACTGCTCGTCCACCTGCAGGAGTATGGTGCCCATATTTACATTACGTTCACGGAAATAGCGTTCCTTGACGAATGGCTTGTATCCCATCATCTCTACGTGAAAAACATAGCTTCCGAAGGGCACTTCGTCCAATTTCGCTTTGCCCTCGGCATCCGAAAGAGTGAAGTTTGTGATGGTTGTATCCCTGGAAGGGATTATGTACACCGAGGCGAACGGCACGGGCTCGTTGGTGAGAGAATCCAGGACCGTTGCCCCGATTTCGCTCATACGTCCGGTCAGCACGTTGTCGTTGATTATGATGACCTGGGATCTTGCTCCGATGCAGGCAAGAAGGAGAATGATCGAGGTGCAGAGCCTTTTCATCCTACTATTTCTTCTCATTCATGAACAGCTCACCTTTAGCGTATTCCGCCCCACGCTGTGCGAACTCATAGCCTGTCGTACCGGGCCGGGCAACCTTGAGGTATTTCTCATACCATTCAAGCGCGTGTTTGTAGTCTTTCTGCAGCTCGTAGCAATAAGCAATTGCGGTAAGGGTCGATATAAGTTTGGGGTTGTACCTGTAAGCCTCTTTGTAATGCTCGATTGCCTTGTCCCATGTTTCCCGCTTCTTGTAATACCCCAGACCATATTGCTGGTGAAGTCGGGACATCAGTGCGGCATCCGGCTGAATCATATCCCAGGCCTTGTCCAGCCAGGGCTTGACATCCTCCTCGAACGGACGGTATGCTTCTGACTTTACGGCTGCGATGTAATATGCGAGATTTACGTCACTTGAATCGATCTGCCATGCCGCGATTAGCTCTTGCTCCGCCCGGTAAATGACTTTAGTGCGCCAGTAACTCTGGCCGAGATAGTAATGGATGGGGTAGATGTCGTTGCCTATGTCTTCCTGGTGCTGGAAGATATCCACAGCGGTATCATAATCCGCTTTTCTGAAGTGCGCCAGACCCTGGAGGGGTGCGATTGTATGATTGTCGGGGTCTTCTGCCAGGAAGGGAGTGGCGAGCGAAATGGCTTCATCATAATGTTCCTTGCTGATGAGGATGTCCATGGCCTTGGAGAGTAACGCCGTGTTCCGGGGCCTGAGGGCCAGGCTGCGACGGTAATACCAGAGAGCCGAATCGGACCGTTCCATTTGCCGGTATGCATCGCCGACCACACCCATCACCGCCGGTATCGAATCGAGCTGCAGGGCGTTCCTTCCTGCCCGAATGCAATAAGGCCACGCCTTGAGCCGAGAGAAAATCTGCATCTGGCGTATCCTGTACAGTATATTGCCAGGGGCACGCGAAGCCAGCAGGAAGTACGTTCCCGATGCGCTTTCATAGTCGCCGCTCTGGAAATGGCAGTCCGCCAGCTCCGCCATCACCTCTTCGTCGAATACATCGGGCGTAACGAGTCCGGACAATTTGTCAACGGCCTCGTCGGTTCTGAAGACACTCTTGAGGTAACGGGCTTCCGTCAGCACGGAATCGCGGTGCGTAGTCTGTGCCCCGGCGAAGACACACGTAAGAGCGCCAAGTAACAGCAATATTAATCTCATTTCAGCTTGAAAATAATCGGAAAAACGTATGAAACTTTCACAGGCTTGCCGTCCTGAAGCCCGGGAGCCCATCTTTCAGTACAACTGTTCAGCACACGTAACGCTTCGCCGTCCAGATATGGATGAATTCCCCGCAGCAAACAGACATCGGTAACAGACCCGTCTGTATCAACGGAAAAGCTCAGCATTATGCGCCCCTCAATCTGTGAGTCAATCGCGCTTTTGGGATAATGCAGATTCATGTTTACCCATTTGGAGAATTCGTTCGCATCGCCGCCGCGGAATGTCGGCTTGACTTCTACAAGCTGATAAGGTACTGAAGGCAGGACGCCCGGATCTGTGGTCTCCAAAGTTACAGATTCGTCTATTGCAGCGGACCCTCGCAAATTGCCTTGCCTGGAAGGATTGCATGCAACCATTAAAGCGGCCAGAATGGGTATCAGAGCCAGGTACGACAGGCGCATCCAGCTTGAAGAAGAAGGTTTGACCATCATAGAAATACGATTCTTTAGTTTGGCGTGTTGAAAACCACTGGCAAGGATAAAACGTTGTTCCCCCACGGCTTTCCGAACTAAAAGAAGGTGATATTGGGCGGCGTCGACGCCTTGCCGGATGACACCCTCATCGGCCTCGAATTCGTGTAGAAGACGCAACTCATCTCGTGTAATCCATACCAGCGGGTTCCACCAGAACAGCATCTGTAATGGTAAAAAGAGAAGCAGGTCACGAGAGTGGCGGCACTTGATATGCATTTTTTCATGAGTGAAGATTACCGGTGTCTCCTGCCAGTCTTTTCGGCTCATTACGACACAGCGACGCCAGGAGAAGGATGGTATTTCTTCGTCAAGGAGTACAAGTCGGCATCCGTCGGCTTCCATGATTGTACCGTTTCTTGTCAGAGTGAGCATTTTCAGTGCCGAACAGAGATAAAAGATAAAAGTAACAAGACTTCCGGTAACCAATACTGCCAAAAGCAATGCGGGCCATGGAAAAACAGATGGATATGCCGTGCCTGCAACCTGCGTTGCTGACGTCTGGACCAAAGATGGTTCTACGGTGACACTGTCAACGATATCCGTGCGAAGCCGTATGGCCGGAAGTAGCAGGCAGATATACGCCCCCGTCAGAAGCATGGCACGATTGAGGCGGAAGAAAGTCGTGCGTCTCATTACCAGCAAATAAAAAACGAAGAATAAGCTAAGATAGAGACCGCCCCGGGCTATATATAATAAAAATGAAATCATTTTCTATTCTGTTCAATGGTAGCGATAAGGTCTTTCAGTTCCTGGAGGCCCATTTTATCTTCTTCTACGAACTGGGATACCAGACTTTTATAAGAATTGTTGTAATACCGGGCCACAACGTTTGAGATGGTGCTGCCACGGTACTGACGTTCAGTGATTTTTACTTTGTAACGGAAGGAATTCGCCATAGGCTCCCTTTCAAGAAAACCTTTCTCCTCAAGAAACTTCACCAATGTGGCGACAGTGTTATAGTGTGGCTTTGGCTCCGGGATATATGAAATCAAATCGCGGATGAACAAACTCCCGTGACCCCAGAAAATGTTCATGAGCATCTCTTCTTTTGCCGTTAGTGTCGTTTTCATATGGTTTTTTTTTGTTCTGCGGCAAATATAACACTAATAATTGAAACTCCTAATAATTTTAGGAGATTTCCGGGAATAATTAGGAGGGGCGTCCAGTCCCCTTGGGGGTGCAGGGGGATAGTAGTCGTATACGATCCGATACTCAACACCCGTTGAGTATCGGATCTGCTTCGGCGAAACTGCCGTAAACTTGCTCCGAGGCAGCGCGGCAGCCGCCGTTGCAGCGGCTCAGGAGGGGACAATCCGTGCAGCGGGCGGGCACTTCGGCGTAGCGCGCTACGGTGGCGGGGTCGGTAAGGATCTCGTCGATCGGGCGTTCCCAGATGTTCCCGATTACGTGCGGGGAGTGGTTGCAGAAGCGCACGTCGCCCTTGTAGCTGACGGCTACGGGTCGGCGGCTGAAGTCGGTGCTGCACCAGGAGAACTGGATGTGCGGATAGGGGTTCACATCAAGCATGCAGAGAGGCGTGCAGACTCCGCTGACGAAGCGCATGTCGGGGTACTTGCAGGCAAAGGCCTCGACGTCGGCGAACGCCTGCTTCAGCGTTGCTGCATTCAGGACAAGTTCCGCTGTGTGCTTTAGGCCCATACCGCCGATGTTGAAGCGGTTTACCATCACCTTCCGGACTCCGAGTCCGCGGATGAATTCCAGCGTCTGGGGTACGCCAGGGGCGTTTACGGCGGTGATTACGAGTACCGCGAAGGCTCCGTTGGGCATGACGGATGCTACGCGCCGCAGCGCATCGGTCGCCTTGGCCCATGAGCCCGGCAGCTGAGTAAGGTATTCGTGAACCGAGGCGTCGGCGCTCAGGATGGGAATCTGTATCGCGCCGATACCCAGGCTGACGAAGTTGGCGAGCGCGTCTTCGGTCAGCATAGTTCCGTTTGTCAGCACGTTCACATGACAGCCCTTGAAGCGTGCGGCGAGGGCGAGGTCGTGTATATTCCGCAGGAGCATGGGTTCGCCGCCGGAGAAGGACAGGGTGCCGACAGAGGCCTGCGAAAGCAGGCGGCGGAGGGTTTTGCGGGCAAGTCCGGGATCGGGAGGCGGCAGCGGGGAGCTTCCGTCGCGCCAGTAATTATAACAGAACCTGCAACACTGGTTGCAGGCTTCCGTCAGTTCGAAGACTATGTTGCCGATAACTGGGCGTGCCATCAGAGTATGGTTACCGACGCGGTTCCGACCACGGATTCGACCTCGGATCCGTCCTGCATCATTCCGATTCCGCAGACGGTTACCTTTGCGCTGCCCTTGTAATCGGTAGCTACGAGAGTTATTTCGACACTAGAATTGCTTTCGGTTACTGTAAAGTCATGGGTCTGTATGACGAAGGCGTCGCCGTTGGAAGGATCGGCGGTTATCCTGCAGCGGTAGTTGTGATAAGTGGGGTAATCGATGCGGACAGTGAGCACGTCGCCGCTCTTGAGTTTGTTGCCGCCATAGTCCTTGACCTCCACGTATACTTCATTGGACGGGGCTGCAACGTCGTAACACTCCACCACGGGTTCGTAGCAGGTGACGAACGGCGGCACGCCTTCGCACGAAGCGGCGGACAGCATGGCCCATGCGGTGAGCATTATGCCGCCCAGCTTGTATTTGTAGCGTATGGCCTTCGCGCTCCTCCCGTTGGAAAGGAATGCCCAGAGCGACACAGCCAGGAAGGCAACCCCGGCAAGCGCATATATGATAACGAATTTGACCTTCATTTCTGTTTTCTTTTCTACAAAAATACAATTATTCCCATAATCTTGCATGGAAGAAAGCCAAAATAAGTTAAATTTGTGACTGGCTTGTTGCCCGAACGTGGCAAATCGCCTGATCCGCATTGCCAATACATTGATTGCAAACCACTTATGGCAGAGAGTAACTTTATAGACTACGTCAAGATATACTGCGCTTCCGGGCACGGGGGTGCGGGGAGCATGCACTTGCACAGGGCCAAATACATTCCCAAAGGCGGTCCGGACGGAGGCGACGGCGGGCGCGGCGGGCACATCATCCTGCGCGCCAACGCCCAGTTCTGGACGCTAATCCACCTGAAATACCGCAAGCACATCAAGGCCGATGACGGCGAGAAGGGTGGAGCGGCGCTTTGCAGGGGCAAGAACGGCGCCGACATCATACTTGACGTGCCCGTGGGCACGGTGGTCAAGAATGCCGACACCGGCGAACAGATCTTCGACCTCAATGAGGACGGGCAGGAGCGCATCCTCTGCCAGGGCGGCAAGGGTGGATGGGGCAACGACCATTTCAAGACCGCCACCAACCAGACGCCGAGGTACGCCCAGCCGGGCGAGGACGGCGAGGAAGGGGCGTTCATACTTGAACTGAAGCTTCTGGCCGATGTGGGCCTGGTAGGATTTCCCAACGCCGGAAAATCAACGCTCCTGAGCACCATTACCTCGGCCAAGCCGAAGATTGCGTCGTACGCCTTCACCACGCTCGAACCAAATCTCGGAATCGTACGTTATTACGACGACCGTTCGTTCGTGATGGCCGATATCCCCGGAATAATAGAAGGCGCGCACGAGGGCAGGGGCATAGGCACACGCTTCCTGCGCCACATCGAGCGCAACTCGGTGCTGCTGTTCATGGTCAGTTGCGAGGAAGACGATATTGCAGCCGGATACAAGACCCTGCTGAAGGAGCTCAAACTGTACAATCCCGAGCTGTTGACCAAACAGCGCGTGTTGGCCGTGACTAAGTGCGACATGATAGACGCCGACATCGAGAAGGAGATAGCGCCCAAACTGCCCAAACGTATTCCCCACGTATTCATCTCGTCTGCCAGCGGAGAGGGCCTTGACAAACTCAAAGACCTGCTATGGAAGGCCTTGCAGAAATAACCGGAACACTGAGTTTCCTGCATCACGTTGACAAGGACGTCACCCTTGCCATCAACTCCCTCCATGCGCCTTTCACAGATGCCGTATGGCAGTTCTTCTCGGCCAAGGAGGTTTGGATAGTGTTGTATGTGGCTATCTTCGGGCTGATGTATTATCGTATGGGGTGGAAGAAAGCTACGATAGTGCTACTGTCTACCATCCTGTGCCTCGTCCTCTGCGACCAGTCGTCCAATCTGGTAAAGGCGGCAGTACAGAGGCTGCGGCCGATGTATGACACGGAGATGCTCGAGCGCGGGCTCCACATCCTCGAGAATCCCGGCAGGCTTTACGGATTCTTCTCTGGACACGCAGCCAACACTGCTGGCGTGGTAGTCTGCACTTTTATAGGCTTCCGTGCCGACAAGGCGCACAACTATCACAAATATCTGGCGCTCATGAGCGTATGCGGACTGTTGATCGGCCTCAGCCGCGTGTTTGTGGGCAAGCACTTCCTCGGCGACGTCCTGGTCGGCTTTGCCGCCGGAATCCTTTTCGGATGGCTCTGCGGCAGGCTGGCGAGGTTTGTCTGCAGCAAGTTTTAGCGACCTGAAGGTTCAGGCCTTTTGTCACATTCCCATACCAATACTGGAAACAATCGAACATCAATATTATGGAAAAAGCCAAAGTATATTACACCGACTTCAGGACTTCCGCTTTTGGTGAAAGCATGCCAGCAAAGCTGAAGCGTCTTGCCCGCACGGCCGGAATAGCCGATATTGACATGGACGGCAAGTTCGTTGCCATAAAGATGCATTTCGGGGAACTGGGCAACATCAGTTATCTCCGTCCGAACTATGCCAAGGCCGTAGTCGACCTGGTCAAGGAACTCGGGGGCAAGCCGTTCCTTACCGATTGCAACACGATGTATCCGGGTTTCAGGAAGAATGCCCTGGAGCATCTGGAGTGCGCATGGGAGAACGGTTTTACTCCTCTGACGGCCGGCTGCCCGGTCATCATTGCCGACGGTCTCAAGGGCACGGACGATATTGCAGTACCGGTGGAAGGCGGTGAATATACCAAAGAAGCGCTGATCGGACGTGCGGTAATGGATGCCGACGTGTTCATCAGCCTGACTCACTTCAAGGGGCATGAAACCACCGGTTTCGGCGGCGCAATCAAGAACATCGGCATGGGCTGCGGTTCACGTGCCGGAAAGAAGGACCAGCATTCCGCCGGAAAGGCTTTCATCTATGAAGAGAAATGCCGCGGTTGCCGCCGCTGCCAGAAGGAATGTGCCAACGGCGGGCTTGTGTATGATGCCGCGGCGCGCAAGATGCGCGTGGATGAGAACAACTGCGTCGGTTGCGGACGCTGTCTTGGCGCCTGCAACTTCGACGCTATAGATTTCGCCCAGAATCAGGCGATTCCGGTGCTGAACGCCAAGATGGCCGAGTATACCAAGGCTGTCGTAAGCGGCCGCGACTGCTTCCATATATCCCTGATAGTAGACGTTTCTCCATACTGTGACTGCCATGCCGAAAACGATGCGCCCATACTCCCTGACATCGGAATGTTCGCATCCAAAGACCCTGTGGCGCTCGACCAGGCCTGCGCCGATGCCTGCCTTGCAGCAGAGCCCATACGCAACTCCGTGCTTGGAGACCACATGCATGAAGCCGGTTTCCACGACCACCACGACCATTTCAAGAACACCACTCCTGAGTCCGAATGGGAAACCCAGCTTATTCACGGCGAAAAGATCGGTCTCGGGACCCGCAAGTACGATTTAATATTCATGAAGTAATGAAACGCATAATCCCTTTATTCCTGATGGCTGCAATGCTTTTTGACGCCTGCGCTCCCAAGACTCCCGTGACGCGCAAAGACAACACCGTGGACAATTACTTCGGCACCGAGGTCGCCGACCCGTACCGCTGGCTGGAAGACGACTCTTCCGACGAAACCGCCGCATGGGTCGAGGCCCAGAACAAGGTCACGAACCATTATCTGAGCCATATCCCTTTCCGCGGCAAACTCCTGCAGCGCCTCACCGAGGTGAGTAACTACGAGAAGGTGGGCACTCCAGGCCGCCGCAAGAACGGCAAATGGTACTACTACCGCAACGACGGCCTGCAGAACCAAAGCGTGCTCTACGAGATGGATTCGCCCGACGCCGAGCCCCACGTGTTCCTTGATCCCAACACCCTCAGCGACGACGGCACGGTGGCCCTCAAGGGCGTCTATTTCTCCCATGACGGAAAATACGCCGCATACAGCATTTCCCGCAGCGGAAGCGACTGGGAAGAGATTTTCGTGATGGATGCACAGACCCGTGAGCTGCTTCCGGACCACATCGAATGGGCCAAGTTCACCGGCGCTTCCTGGCGCGGCGACGGCTTCTATTACAGCGCCTACGATGCACCTGAGGGCGACGGCCACGAATACAGCGGCAAGAACGAAGGTCACAAGGTGTACTATCACAGGATGGGCACCTCACAGGCCGACGACGAACTCTTCTACAGCAATCCCGCAGAGCCCCTGCGCTTCTACCAGGTGAGCATAAACGAAGAGGAGACCATGGCATTCCTCTATGAGGCCGGCGCCGACATAGGCAACAATCTGTTCGTGGCTGACCTCAGGAAGCCCGGAGTCAAGTGGGTGCAGATTACCAGGGACATGAAGAACGACTGCTCGCCGGTTGAGAGCGACGGTGACATGATATACCTCTTCACCAATGTGGACGCCCCCCTCTACAGGCTGGTAGTCACTGATATAAAGAACCCCAGGGTCTGGAAGGACGTCATCCCGCAAGGGGAGAACGTGCTTGACGGAATCGCTTTCGTCGCCGACAAGATCATCGCCGAGTACAGCAAGGACGCTTCCACGCACGCATACATGTTCGACAAGAACGGTCAGTGCCTGAAGGAAATCGCCCTTCCCGGAGTCGGCAGCGCCGGATTCAACTCCCGCAAGGACGAGACATGGTGCTACTATTCTTACTCGTCATTCACCACCCCCGGAACCATATACAGCTACGATATCGAAACAGGCGAGAGCGCCGTTTACAAGCAGCCGCAGACCGCTTTCGACCTCTCCGGACTCGAGACCAAGCAGGTCTTCTTCCCGTCTAAGGACGGCACCATGATACCGATGTTCATCACCTGCCGCAAGGACCTGGAACTCGACGGAAAGAACCCCGTTTACCTCTATGGCTACGGCGGATTCAACATCTCCATGCCGCCGTCGTTCTCAGCGTCCCGCGTTCCCTGGCTCGAGAAGGGCGGAATCTATGTACAGGTAAACCTCCGCGGAGGCGGTGAATACGGTGAAGCCTGGCACCTTGCCGGAACCAGGATGAACAAGCAGAACGTCTTCGACGACTTCATCGGAGCCGCCGAATGGCTGATTGCAAATGGCTACACATGCCCAGAGAAACTCGCCATCGTGGGCGGTTCCAACGGCGGCCTCCTGGTCGGTGCCTGCATGACGCAAAGGCCTGAGCTGTATGCAGTTGCAATTCCACAGGTGGGCGTGATGGACATGCTCCGCTACCACAAGTTCACCATCGGCTGGAACTGGGCTCCCGATTACGGCACCTCGGAAGAATCCGAAGAGATGTTCCGCTATCTGTACGGCTACTCGCCGCTGCATAACCTCAAGCCCGGAACGGCATATCCCGCCACGCTGGTAACCACCGCCGACCATGACGACCGCGTGGTCCCGGCCCACTCGTTCAAGTTCGCGGCAACCCTTCAGGAATGCAACTCCGGCGACAAGCCGCAGCTTATCCGCATCGACACCAAAGCCGGCCACGGCGGCGGCAAGCCACTGGCCAAAGTGCTTGAGGAGCAGGCGGATATCTACTCCTTCATAATGAAGAATGTGGGAATGAAATACTAGAGTTCTTTCTCGAACTCGAGTTCCCCGTCGGCGTTGTAAGTCTTCAGGCTTACATGCTTCTTGCTGCAGACGCATTCGAGGCGCCTGGCGTCGTCGTTGACTATGATAGGGAAGTCGTTGCCCATGCTCCCCGGCTCGCAGTACATGAACTCATGCAGGTCGGCGCCTATCATCAGGTCGATTCCTGCCTTGTTGAGGATGGGAACTATGTGTTTGTTTAGCCAGCGCTGGGTGTGGAAATCGGTCTGGTCCTCGTGGTCGATCATGGGCACGTGGATGATGCACACCTGCACCGGCGCCCTGCGGAACGAGGGCTCGCGGACGGCTTTTTTCAGCCATTCGATCTGCTCGTTTAGATAGTCTTCGTAAACCTCTTTGCCGGAGTATCTTACCGAGCGTTTCCTGCCGGTTTCGCCGGCGTCAAGGACTACGAAGGCGGCGGGGCCTTGGCGGAAGGAATAATAGAACGGAGCGGGGTCGCCGTTGGGGAACACCTCCGCCACGTTCTGAACGCCGTTGCCGCGCCCTTCGTGGTTGCCGCGGGCAAACAGTACGGGAATACCCGCCGGGAGCGAGCCCAGCGGGTCTATCTCGTACCGTACAAGGGAATCCGTGACGTAGTTGCCCGCGGACACGATATCCCCGTTAAGAAAGATGAAATCCGTCGTTGCCGAATCGACCTGGGAAGCGAGTGCGCTGTACTTTCCCGTACGCATGTGGATGTCGTTGAACACCGAAAAACGGCATTCGGGAGCCTTTGAACTGAAGGTGCGCACCGAGTGCCAGGGGCCCTCGTAGGACGCCCCGAACTTCGGGTCGCGGGCGTTGGTGTCGTCTTCGAGCTCGATTCCGCAGACGCGGTAGCTCAGGACGGCACCGGGTTCGATCCCGCTGACGTGCACCCTGTGCAGGCTCCTGAAAATCCTGCGTCCGGCGAAAGTGTCCCAGATCCTGGTGCTGTCGGCCAGCTCCACATAAGCCATTCCTGGCTTGTCGCTGGTCCACATCACGGTAAGGCTGCCTTCCCGGGCCTCCGTAATCCAGGGGCCTGCCTTTATGCCTCCTGCAAGGCATTCGGCGCAGGCAGCGATACAGAACAGAAGCAAGACGGATTTCCTCATAAAAGCACTAGCTCACGTCGGCGCGGGCCATGGAATCGATGTAGTACTTCTGGTGGACGAAGACGTCTTCCTTGTAAGGATTGATGTGGCGCTTCTTGGAGATGCAGATGATCCAGCACAGAGCGGCGATGTTGGTCACGAGTGCCAGGGCGCTGATGACGACCATCATGGTAGGATTGGCCGCTACGATCGAAGGATCTACCGTGGTGCCCACGATGCCGTCGACGGCCGCCTGGCCACCGGCTGCATAGAGCTTCTCGACGGTACCGACTCCTTCAGGATAGAGCACGGGAAGGGTGGCCCAGTTGTACCACTGGCGACCGTCCTTGAAGGTCTCCTGGAAGAGAGGGAACACCTGTGCGAACATGCACCACATTGCCAGGGTGTTGGCGCGGTTCTGGATCCAGCCGCCGCGGTTCCAAAGGAGAGCTGCGATGGTGGGAGCAAGAAGCAGGGCGACACCGCAGTACCAGCTGTGGGTAGGCAGGCAGTTGTAGGTGTATGCGAAGTTCCAGATGTCGTAGACGACGAT
>JAEEGL011762528.1_pt1 | contig 49522 bp, 90 predicted proteins | sample 9134231 | NCBI WGS metagenome assembly JAEEGL01 (sample SAMN16246548, study PRJNA631951) | gut metagenome | biome: gut microbiome; feature: rumen; material: fiber-attached | host: Bos | place: Iran: Karaj | collected 2018-10 | reverse complement strand
TGCTTGGTGATATTAGCCCTCATAGCCTCGTGGCGTAGGAAACGCTCGTAGTCGGCTCTAATCTCTTCGTTGCTAATCGTCTGTTTCATTACTCATATACTTAATATAAACTCTAATATTTGACTTGTTGTTTTAAAATAAGAATATCTATATGGCAAATCACATTCTGCATAATAGATAAGATTCACATTATTTTCTCTGCATAGTTTATTCTTTCTTTCATCTAGGTCATAAATATTTTTATAAAAATCTTCTTGCGAAATATTACCACCAAAAGTACCATATTCACCAAAATGTTGTTTACCTTGACACTCTATAGCTATATTATATTGAGGTAGGTAAAAATCTAACTTTTGTGGTTTTAACCACGAAAATGTTTTTTGCTCTTCAAATTTTATATTTGCTTTTTCTAAGAATAACGCTATTTTTTCTTCAAGCAAGCTTCTTTTACATTTAGGACAACCTTGATTTTGATTAATATGGTTATCTACAGACTGATAAAATACACCATGTTTTTTACATATAATAGGAACTTTACTCCTATTATTCTTTATTTCTGTTATCAAAGAGTAATCATACCTATCGCCATGTATTTCTCTTGCCTTTTTAATGAAATAATCTTTGTCAAACTTCTTTTTTTCGCTACATTCATGACAGCCATAACCATATAAGTGAACCCTCGCCACTTGAACAAAGTCACCATGTTGAGGACAAGTTATAACAACTCTGCTATAAGCGTTCTTATACTCTGTTTTAGAGTAATCATACTTATCACCATGCACCTTCTTGCATTCTTCAATAAACGTTTCTGTACTCTTAACTTCATTCCCATAACACTTAGGACACCCTTGACCCAATAGATGCATATGAGGCGTTTGATAAAATTCGCCATGTATGGGGCATACTATCTTTATTTTCTTTTCATTGTTTACATATTCTTCTGGATAAGAATATTTGTCACCATGTATATCTTTTGCACATTTAACAAATTCTTCTGTATTCTTTTTATGATTCTTTGCACATTTTGGGCAACCTTGCTTGCGCCAATAATGTTTATCGAATGTTTGATAAAAAACACCATGTTCTTTACATACAATAGGCATTTTGTCTTTCGCACTATAACCATCGGTTATAAGTTCATAGGAATATAAATCCCCATGAACTTTTTTAAACCTTTCTTTTATTTCTTGTATAGTATATTTTTTGCCCATTTTTTTGTTGTAAAGATACAAAATAAATATGATATAATGCGATACTTTTTTACTAAAGTTATTTAATTTTTATATCGTCAGCAAATCATAAGCTTTCTGAACTTTATTATACACATTACCTTCTAAAACACTAACAAACTTAGCCTCATCGTTTTTGAAATTAGCATAGTTCTGATAATATGTTGTAACACCATTCATAGCCCATAAAGCATTACCACTTTCAAGTATATCTTGTCCTATCCCTTCTTCTATTGCCTCTTTCATGCCAAAGAAGGCGTTTCTACCTTTTGTGGATATATCTGTGTGGTTAATATTATTTGTTGCAACAAACACTTTATTAGCCTCTTCTGAAAGAACAACCTCAGCTATAATTTTATCTAGCTGCTTTTCGGAAATCTTTATATTTCTAAGGTGTTCTAGCGACTCTTTAAAAGATTTCTGATAGATATTATATAAACCTAATATCTTATATACCATTTCAGCATTCTCTTTGTTGCACAAATCAAGCTTTGACATAACATTAGAAGAATGACGGAAAGAAAAACGCCCACTATTATGTTTCATAGCAAAGTTTAGTGTATTTTGACACACAACCCTCACATTTGTTACCATACATTTTACACTACCCGTACCATCGTGTGAGGTAGTGAATACCATACACATCTCTACCTTATCATCACCCTTGTTGTCGAGGATAATATCTTCTGCGAACTTAGCTGTGACAAAGACACGCTCACCATTACCAAGAACCCCCGCACACTCGATAACGGGCGCGTGGTCTGTCAAGCCACCCGAGCAAAGAGTGTCGATAAAGGCAAACGCCTCGCGGTTCTGTACCACACCATAGGAATCGGTTACGATACCGAGCGGTTTCATTGTGTCTAGGCGCATAGTGACCTTGTAGTTAGGCACGATAGAGCCTATCACCTCGTCTTGGAAAACAGACATCGCATAGTTCTCTTCTGCCATATGCTCAGACAAGCTAGGTGTAAGAGCCACGATAGGCTGCAGTCCGACCTCATAGTCAGCGTGAGACGCTTCAAGAGCCTCTTGCATTGTCATAGGTCTGTCAAACACTTGGCCTAGTCTGTGCCACGCACGTTCTTTACGACCATTCTCTGCGTAACTTGCTACGCCATTACGTACTTCGATATTTGCACTCATAACTGAATAGAATTAAAGTTTAACTTCTAGAATCTTATCTATATCTATATCCCAACTCAGTCCTAGGCTGTTGAGAAAGTTTTCTATCTCTTTCATCGTCTTCTTGCCCGCATTACGCTGCATAAGATACCCGCTCTTCGAGGTACGGCACAAGTCACCAACGGTTCTGATAGGTGTATGCTCGCCTTTGCCATTCTTATAGCAATAAAGGCAGTTAAGAGCGCGTATCGACAAATCCTCATTTGAAAGACTCTTCGACAACAGCTTAATAAGCTCGTTCTTATCCATATTCATAACACGCTTCTCGTCTTCGTTAAGAGTCACCTCTACCTCGCTAGCGGCCTTCTTATACACAAGCCTCTTTATCACTGAAAGCTCGTTCTTTAAGGTACTAATCTGAGTCTTGTAGTCTTCGATGGTCTTAACCATATTAATGAACTTCTTCAACTCATCACCCTTGCGGATAGCCTTCTCTGCAAGCTGTCTGATACGCTCACGGGTAGACTTACGCTCTTTGGCGATATCAAACATATCCTTACCCCTAAGAACCTTTGTCAGTATCTCAGACTCGGATTTCGACAATTCGCCTATCTCTTCAAGCATACGTACTATATCGGCAAAGAACCCCGTTCTGATACCACTATTGACACAGATAGAAAGATAGCGGTATTTATCTTGCTCGAGACACGCCTCTTCTTTCATACGATAGAAATCGGCAATCTCTCTGCTGTACTCGTCTTGTATGCGCTTTACGTTTACCCTTGCAGCCTCTAACTCGTCTAGCTCGCTCAGCATAGCCTCAACAGCAGTCTTGCTGACATAGTAAGTGCCGTTGATTTTCTTCGCGGGCAAACAGCCGTTCTCAATCCAGTTGGTGAGCGTCTGTCTGCTGCGACCCGTCATCTCTGCTACTTCTGTAATTCTCAATACCATAGTCTTATCTTCTATTTGCCATATTTATTGCTCGCTCTGACTGATACTCTAAGGCGTCAGCCATATCCTCGTAGTCCATATCGGCGAACTCGTTCATCAGAGCCTCTAACCTTGCCTCAAACTCTTCGTATCTACCCATAGCCGTCTATACTAAATCATCGGGGGTACAAACAAGCTTATCATCACCCGTCAGCACACGCATATCAAACTCTCTCTCGTCCCACCATTTATAGCCGTCATAAGCTTGTACCATTGGTGTGTATAGGGCAAGCCCGTGCTTGTTGTTAGCCAAAGCCCAAGCGATACCGCTTGCAAAGTTCACTGCTGCATTAAACACGACTTTACGCTCACCAGTAAAAGAAAAGTCCTTATCGGGTAAACCGACAACCTTACCACCTTTCACCCTTACTATTGCTTGTACTACTTCTACCATAACACTTCTATATTATAATGAAACAATTAAAGTCCCTCTACACCACCCGCCATAAACATAGGCGTAGCAAAGATTTTATAGTTATGTACTACTGTAAACTCTTCATCCAGAGCTTGTACACCCCATACCTCGCCGTCTATCTCGAAGGTCTTTGTGCGCAGTCCTTCATTAGCCCACTCATTACGCCAAATTGTCAGATAGGTAACGGCCTCGCCTAGAGAATCAAACCTCTTGATAAGGTGGTTGGCGAAACTCATACCCTCTCTCTGAATATCTTCTGCGATGTAATAAAGCAACTTTGCCATAGTCTCTGCGCCCGTTTTTCAACGTGTGGCTCTCACGCTCTTGTTGAACTTTGATGGTGCAAAGATAAACATAAAAATATTATTCTGCAAGTTTTTATTTGATTTTCTTATTATTTTTAACGTTATTCTATTTGTTTATACATCTATTAACGTTAGACGCTTCTCTATAAGGATGCGCTGTGCTGTGAAATGATTACCGCGCCCGCACGTCATTATTAATACCGCACGTTTCCAATCGGGGTATTTCTCAGCCATATACCCCCTAGCGACCTCGGCATTGACTTTCATTACCTTGGTCTGAAACATCTTGCTTGGTAGGTCTACCAACTCTACCTTCTTGGGCAGATACACCTTTAATTCAAATTGTCTTTCCATGACATACTCTCATGCTGTTACACGTGTGATTGTTGGATTCAAGCGCGACTGCCCGTTAGCGGAATGCTTCTTGGTCTTACTATCGCTCTCCAATTCGTAGATGCCCCTACGAAGAATATTGTTCGCCGCTAACAAATCCCTATCGTGGATAGTGCCGCAATGCGGACACGTCCACGCTCTATCTGTCAGCTTCAAATCCTTGTTGATATAGCCACAAGTGCAAGTCTTGGAACTCGGGTAATAGCGGTCTATCTTGTGTACCACTACCCCGTATTTGGTAGCAACATATTCTAGCTTGGTGATAAACTCTGCGTGCGCTTGGTCTTTTAGCTTTCTGTTCGCCTTACGACTTAGATTCATATCTGCAAGGTTCAAATCCTCAATACAGATAGTATCATACTTTCTGCAAAGGAAATGAGCTAGCTTCCATTGGAAATCACTACGCTTATTAACGATGTCATTGTAAAGCCTATCCAACTCTTTACGCTTGCGCTCTTGGTTCTTACTACCTTTCTTGCACTTACTCAGATTGCGGCTACGTCTGCACAACTCAGCTAGGCTTTCTTTCATATACTGCGGATTATCTATTGCCAACCCATCAGATAATGTAAGGTACGTCTTGAGTCCAAAGTCAATACCTACGGATGCACCCTTACGTGACTTTCCGTCTCGCTCTACCTCTTTCTCTAGAAATACGCAAATGAAATACTCACCTAACCGATTACGCTTTATCGCTACTCTCTTAATTCTACCCTCATAATTTCTACTCTTTGAAAATTTATATCTTTTCTTGATTTTATTTATAGTTAGTACATTGTCAACTAAAGAATAGCCGTTCTGTTTGAACACAATACTTGCAAAATCCATTGACTTATGGAACTTTGGTGGTCTTGTGGCTAAATGATTAAAGAATCGCTTGTAACTACTATCCAAACGTTCAATGATTTCTTGTACTGATTGAGCATCTAACAGATTTCTTTTTATCCGTTTTGTTTGGTGTGCTTGCATAGTATAAAGTGGTATATACTTACCATACAGCCGATAGTACCTTTTCTGCAGTGCAAGCGCGTGATTCCATACAAAACAAGCCTCTGCAAGCATCTTGTTTAGATACTTGGTACGATGAGTACGATATAGCTTGTATTTGTAGGTTACGACTCGGCTATTTCTTTAATAATCCCTCACGCTGCATTTTCTCACGGATAGAGTTATTGATAAACCTATTCTTATTCGGCTGTGCGTCAAGAATAGGAACAAGCTCACCCTCAATCCTCACTGAGTAAGGCTTGGTGTTCATACTCGGTCTGCCTAATGGCTTTTTTTGCTTATCCATAATGCAAAGATACAAAATATTCCTCAAACAACAAAGTATATACTAAACTATTATATTTCTTTAACTATTGTATATACATAAATAAAAATCTTATAAACCCACCTCTTATCGTCCTTACTACTCGTTGCCATCTTTACAAATGATTACGCTCCACGGCTTACCACATACCTTTGGTAGCTCGGGGCACGCCTTATAATGTTTGCACGTATATACCTCGTGCCACATCTCCTTGATTCTCTTTGGGTACACACAGATAATCGGGAAATATCCGTATGGCTGTGTGCCGTAGATACAATTAATACACAGACACTCTTTCATCAAAAATCTAAAGTTAGTTGCGCTTGCTCTGCTTGCAGACGCTTGATAGCTTTCTTATAATATTCCTCGTTGACTTCAAAACATAGAAACTGCCTATTGGTACGATGACACGCCACTGCAGTAGTGCCGCTGCCAGCGAACGGGTCTAGCACAAGGTCGTTTTCTTCCGTACTGAGGAGGATAAACTCTTCCATCAACGCCACGGGCTTCTGACAGAGGTGTATCTTATCCTCTCCGTTGACGGGCTTGATTTTCTTCACGCGGTTATAAAACTCATTCTGCTCGAGTCGGTTCAAGGCAGTACCGTAGTCATACACACGCACGATATACTCTATATTCTGACTGAATCGGTTCTTGTTGATGATACTCAGCGGCTTTTCCCATACGAGGATAGAGAACATATATCCGTGTTTCTCAGCCCACATACAATAGTACGGCACTTGCGCCTCGGAACAGAACATATAGGCGTTCATTATCTTCATCTTCGGCTCGAGCAAGGTAAGGAACTCATTTATACACTTATCGTCAAAGTCGGCCATTGTCTTCATCATATCGCCGTCACAACTGAAAAGCTCTGAGTTACTAAATGCACTCTTGGTATTACACTGAGTACGCTCAGAATACGGACGGCCAGGGGATTTAGAAAACCAATATGGACAATCAGTAAGGCATAGCGACACCATACCATCGGGTATCTCTTTGAATCCCTCTTTATAGTCGCAGTTATAAATCCTATCCAACATCATAAATCAAATAATGTTTTAGTCTGCTCCAACCTCTTGTTTGCTATGGCGCAATACTCAGCCGAAATCTCAAAACCGATATAGTGTCGTTTGAGAGCACGAGCTACTTTAGCTGTTGTTCCGCTTCCCATAAATATATCTAACACAATCTCACCCTCGTTACTCCAACTTTTTATATGGTCTGCAGCTAATTGCTCGGGAAAAATAGCGGGATGTCCAAATGCGACCTCATCCTTTGTCGAATGACCTTTGCCGATGTTGTACCGCCATATATTCGTGCGTCTTCCGTATTCCTCATAACCACCACGCGATACGTTCAATAATATGCCGTCAGCAAGTCGCTTTGTGCTTTTGTCACCTTTGCGGCTGTCGAGGTTCTTACGGTCACGAATAAGATTGATTGTCTTCGGTTGCCCCTTGCTCAATACGAACATATACTCAAACGTCTGCCAGTACGTCAGATTGTTTCCGACTGCGCCACGTGGAGGTTTCTCGAATATCATCGTGTCGAATAGATTGAAGCCTATCTCCTTAAAGAATAGAGCCTGACGGAAAGAATTTCCAGTTTCATTCCCGTCTATCGTTGCGTCACCGACTACCCACACAACAACGCCACCTTGCTTTGTCACTCGGAATAACTCACGAGCGATATTCTCAAAGTCGAAAGAATAGCCGTTATATGTACGCAGATTGTCATAAGGCGGTGACGTAACTACCAAGTCCACGCTGTTATCTTCCATCTGCCTAAGCCCGTCTAGGCAATTTATATTGTATATCTTGTCTACCTCTACCATAAACTTAACTGACTTGTCTCAATCCTTATTCTCTTCTCTGCCATCTTCACATATTCCTCAGATATCTCAGAACCGATATACTTTCTACCGCCACCGACCTTGATAACGCTCATCGCCGTAGTGCCCGAACCCATAAAGGGGTCATAGATAATGCCGTTATCGGGCGAGCACGTCACCACGCAGTTATTGGAGAAAGTCAGCGGGAACGGAGCGGGATGCGGATTCTTTTCAGCATTCATCCGCCATATATTCGTTCGGTATATAGCCTTATCCTTATCAAAGTACGTCTCTTTCGGGTCTTTGACAATCCAATACACCCACTCATTAGCAGGCATAAAATAATGCGGGTCTATCATACAACTGCTCTGTCTGTCCCATATTATCTGCTGCTTAACGGGATAATCATAAACCCACTTCGGCGGAACGATAAGCCCCTTGTAGATGATATCCTTGTGATTGTAGAACAACGAGCCGCTAGGTTTCAGCACACGCAGACACTCCGATATGACTTTTCTCTGCCACTCTTCATAGTCTTGTGGCTGCATATCATCAGAATAGCAGTCATATCCTATCTTGCGCCCGTCAAGGTTATTCCACACATTCGACTGCTTGGCCTTCTTGTCAGCATAATACCCCTTATTATATGGCGGACTAGTAACCACCAAGTCAATACTATTGTCCGCCATCCTAGACAAAGTAACTAAGCAATCCTCATTATAAATCTTATTATATTCGACTCAGCAATACAAAAACAGAAATCCCCGAGAATCGGTTGCGTTGATGTGGCAAGAAAGCAACTTCATCTCGGAGATTCTGCATATAGTTAATGACAAATACGTTCTGTTAGCTGCCACACCAACGGCTGCAAAGGTAAACAAATTTTATTTATCTTGCAAATTATTTGCCGATTATTTTATTATTTTTAATTATTTTTTAAACGGATTTTCTTCTCCTTGTCTACGGAAGAACTCGTCTTCGTCAACCTCTTCCCATACCTCTCCGCTAGCGATATGCTGTTTATCCTTAGCCATTATCAATAGATATCGGTAAGGTATCTCGTCTACAACCTCGGCATACGATAGGTGCAGATTCTCCATAAACGTAGCTATCTGACCTAAAAGCGTCTCGTTGCCTACTACTTCTGATTTGCTATCAGCTTTCGGACGCTCTTGCTTAAAGCGGATAGCTTCTGAAAATCCTCAATACCGACCATCGCCATACCCATAGCAATGCCGTTGACCACCTCCCCTAGTGGCGCATCAAGGAACTTCTCTTTTAATGAGTTATCGCCGTTCAGTAGATAGCTAAGCCCCTCGGCGGCTTTCTCTGCGTTGGTAAGCGTATCTAAGATACTCTGTATGGAATCACCCTCACAGCCCGCTAGGGCACGCCCCAACCCCGCTATCTTACGTATTGTCGGCGGCTTGACGAAATACGGCTCTCCGCCTACTACAATGGTCTTGAACTCGCTGCCTAGGATAGCATCGGCTACCAAGTCAGCACCTTTTCTCGTTTCCTCCATAAGCTAGTAATAAAAAAGGAGAGGGAGCGTGAAGAACCCCCTCCCCAATAACTGATATGAGTATTTTTGATTAAGCTGTTGCTGCCTCAAACATATACTCGGCTTGTACGCCGCTTGTCTCGTTCTCCATACATACGGCGGTAATACCCAAGCCGATGTTCTTCTCTTGCTGGTCACCCTTTGCAACGATAGAAGCATTAGAGAACACAATCCAGTTGCCAGTCTTGGTCTTAGCAACAATACACTTGTTCACGTTTTCAAGAGCACCGCTTGACTTCCAACCTACGGCCACCGTCTCGCTTTCAACGGTCTTGGTGATTACCTCACCACCTTGCAGAGCGGCCTTGGTAGCAAAGTCATACACACCCAACGTGAAGTTGATAGTACGTGCTCCAAGAGAGGTCTTATCGCGGTAGTAAGGCTGTCCTGTCAACTCGTTCACGTATTCGGTAACGGAGGGGTCATCGTGAGAATAGCCCCAAGTACCCTCGTGGACGTTGGTAATCTCGGTCATCCCTTGTACCAAGGAAGCTACGGCTGCTGCGTCAGCGAGGTCGCTTGTGAGTACATTACCGTACCAAAGCTGTTTAATTCCAATAAAAGGTTTCATAATTTATAACGTGTTTAATGTTTCAAACAATAACTGAAAATGTACGTAGTGAGATTTGAGTTGAGAGTCGTTTTCCCTAGAACGTCTTGAATAGGAAATGTTGTAATACTGACCTTCATACTCGCCCGCCATACCTTTATGAAATAGCTCATAGGCATCCCGTTCTATCTCGTCAAGCTCTATATTGGCCTCTCCCTTAATATCGGGCAAGAGAAAGTTCACCTCTACAAAGCATTTGTCGAAAATACGACCATCGCTGTCAACCTTTGGCGTTATAGTGATACGACCCTCGTCAGTGACCTTACCCTCGGGTATATGTCCTTTCACGAATATAGGCATATCAAAGGCCGATAGTGAGTCGGCGATTATCATTGCCATATCTTCAGTCGTTATCATCCTAATTCCTCCATTATAAGTTTAACACCGCTGTCTATCACGTTATACCCTTTGGACTCTACCTCACTAGCATAACCCGCGCTATTCCCTAGTGTCAGTCCGTCCTCGTCTGCCTCGTGGTAGTTAGAACGTCTGAGATTACCCGTTCGGTTCTGATAGTCACCCTCTCTGATATTGGCCTCCTCAGCTCTCTGCCCTAAGTCCTCGAGATAATCCTTCACCTCGCGTTTTGCATCAGCAAAGAACTTCTCAATCTCGTTCTCTAGTTCAGACATAGGCGACCATATAGTTTAGGTAATTACATTTCGGAGCATTGAATACCCTACCCTCGCCGCGCACCTCATCGGTATCGCCGACCAAGCATTGTACGTAATCCCCCGCTTTGATATCAGCACGCTCGCAGACAATCTTGTATTTGGGAATATATACCCGTCCGTTCTCGTCCTCGAACTTCTGAGTGGTGTTATCGTCACAACGGCAGTCACATACATATTGCCATTCGGAAGAGGAAGAAACAATCCTGTTGAGGCTGTCCCTCACTTCCATCTCTACCTTCTTATAGAGTTTGTGCGGCGCATAGTACATCTTACCATTTCTTTGTTTGGTCGATAATCACACTCATACCCAAGGCCGCAAGAACTTGCGGGTCAGGAGTCACACTGTATTTGGAGCAGAGGTACTTATACAGCCACCCCATCTTGCTCACGTCCCAAGAGACAGAGAATCCATTTTCATTGATACTCTTCTGATAAGGAGAAAGGGCAAGTTTCGCTATAAGCGGAATCATTGCCTTTTCCGTCACGGACACGTCCGTTACCTCATCATCAAGGTTCAAGTCAACAAACATCAAATCACTCTCGGTCACCCCGAAAGCTCTCATCTGCTGGCTTATGAACTCTCTGTTTGTCATCTTACTTTCTCAGATTTCTATTACCACGCGTCTTTGGCTTTACCTCCTCTTCCTCAGCGGGTGCTGCGGCGGGAGCCTCCTCTGCGGGTGCAGCCTCCTCTTCCTTGGTATCTTCAACCTCAGTGGTCTCAGTCTCTACCTCGGCTTCAGCTGCGGGTGCTTCCTCAGCGGGCTTGTTCTCGTTGTCCTCGGGGACATCCTCAACCTTTGGCTCTACTACGGGAGCTTCCTCAACCTTTGGCTCTTCAACCTTTGGCTCGGGTTCGGGAGCGGGTGCTTCCTTCTTTGGCTCGGGAGTAGGCTCTTTGTAAGCCTTACCAAGTCCACGGGCGATAATATCCTTTGCACGGCTCTCTTCAAAGTCCAACACCATACCCTCTTTGTAAAGGGTATTGGTGTGGAACTTATCGTAGAACTCATTTACTACTTGAATCTTCATACCTTTTCAGTTTTTATCCTGCAACGGCTGTTGAGTCGATTGTGTAAATCTGGTCAACATTGCTCAGAATAGGAACTACCATAGCCTGAGATGCGGTGAACTCACGCAGTGGGTCGTTCTGCGAGTAGCGAGAGGTAAGAATGAAGTCATCAACGGTCTCGTAGATAACACCAGCTACGGGGCGGGTAGCCTCAGCGCAGTTAGTCCATACGAGGTCGCCGAGCATATCAGAGCAAGTGAAGGTCATCACTCCGTTCTGCCAAGGAGTATGATTCTGCTTCTGACCATTCAGCTCAGTCTTAATCTTACGGGCAACGCGGTGGAGAGTAACACCCCACTTGGTAGAAAGTACCGATGCAGCCTTCTCGAAATCAAGCACGGGAACATTTGAACCCGTCTGAGTGGCAATACCCTGATTGAAGGCATACTGACCACGTACTTGCTTTGAGCGATACAGAGCATTCAACGCGGTATCGTCAGCGAACACATCAGTGATGTTGTTCTGGTCTGCCAAAGCCTTGTCGAAAATCTTCTGAATATCGTCAAGTGGAGTAGAGTTCTCTACGTTAGTCCAAATGGTCGAAGCCTTGAACTTGTTCTCCTCGAGGAAGCCAACGTCAATGCGGACACCTGTACCACCCGAACGGGTAGAAACGCCGACACCGCTAGACAGCTCGCTGAGGAACATATCCTCGATACGCTCGTAGATGGCCTCGATAACTCGGGGAACATCGGCAAACATATTCTGAATGACCTGTGCAGGAGGTGTGTTGGTCGCAATCATAGCGTCCAAGTCCTTCATCTGCTTCTCAGTCAGATACAGCTTCAAGCCCAGCTTGGGGATAGAACCCGTAGCGGTTGTGATAGCATCACGGCTCTTCAGTGGCAGCTCCGAGTCGAGTGATACTACGTCAGCAGCAACACGGGTGTACTCGGCTGTTACTGAACTCCAACGACCGTCAGCCGAATAAACGGGTGTCAGATGGTTACGATACAGATAGGTAAGGGCGTTAGCACCCATACGCTTCTCATTCAGCTTCTCTACAATCTCGCGGACGAGAGTAGGAAACCACTGCTCGGTGTACTCGAAATAAAGTGATTTTTCCATAATTTACTTACGCCTCCTCATCGTGGTTAAAAATGATGTGTGGGCAAGCAGCCTTGAAACCGCTAGCGTGAGCACCGAGTTGGTACTTCATTACCACATCGTTAACAACTCCGTCAATCAGAATAGAAGCAGCGGGCTTCTTTGCAAGGATTGAACGATACAACAGACCCTCGTAGACAGCACCAGCGGGCAGTGAGCCGTACTGATAGATGGTGTTACCATCAGCGTCCTTAGACTCTACCTCACTCTTGGTGTAGTAGGTCTTTGTTCCGTCTACCTCAGTGTCCTCAGAGAGAGTATAAGTCTCACCGCTCTTCTCGTAGTAACCGCTTGTCGAGGGGTTGCCAGTTGGGTTAGCAACGGCTGTGTACACGTCCACCATAACGGGAACGATAGGCAGTGGCTTGTACACCTTCTCGCTGTTTACCACCTGAGAGATGATAACGTGAGCTGCAAGCAGCGACTCGAGAGGATAGCCAGTCATATCGAGAGTACGGCCACCCTCAATGTCGGTGATGTGCTTCTTGATGACGATAGAGTCATAAGAACCGAAATCAACACCTTTTCTTTCCTGTGAAATGTCTTGTTTCATTCTTTTGTTTTTAAATTAGTGAACCATTAAAGCAGCAACGGCCTTAGCCTCCTCCTTTGACACTTCCTTCGACTCGCCAGCGCGAGAGAAAGGTGTGTTCTTTGGCAGTCCCATAGCCTTAATGTTCGTTGCGACCACATTGAGATGGTTGAGGATTGCGTCTTCATCCATATCGTCTGTGATAGCAAAGCCCTCGTCTATGCGAGACTGAGGAATACCCAATTCCTTTGCCTTAGATATTATTCCGTCTTGACGGGCTTTCTTTGCGGACTCGGCCTTCAGCTTTTCACTTTCAGCTTTCATCGAGTTGATAGTTTCGAGCTGTTGCTTGTTCTGGTCAGTAAGTGCTGTCAGTTGCTCTGTGAGCTTAGTGGTCTGCTCCTTGTTGGCGGTCTGCATAGACTCGAGCAGTTGTTTGAACTGAGCACGGTCTTCGTCTGCCTTGGCGCGTTCCTCTTGAAGTTTCTTCAGATATTCCTCTTGCATGTCCTTGACATACTGAGGGATTTCTTGATTCTGCTTCATCGCTTCGAGCTTCTTACGCTCTTCCTCTTCCTTAGCGGCCTTTGCAGCAGCCTCTTCGTCTGCCTTCTTCTTAGCCTCCTCTGCCTTTTTCTTGGCCTCTTCCTCTTCGGCAGCTTTACGCTTTGCCTCTTCCTCAGCAGCCTTGGCTTCCTCGGCTTTCTTCTTGGCCTCCTCCTCGAACTCTTTCTTTGCGTTCTCCTTTGCTGTCCTAGCAGCCTCGGTAGCCCGCTTGTCATTGAGCTTCTGAAGGTTCTCAAGGAATGCTTTCTGACCTTCTACAATAGAATCCACGTTGTCATCAGTAACAAACCCCATCGCAGCAAGCGACTCGGCGTGTGCCTGAAGAATCTCGTCACCTAAACCCAAAGATGCGTACTTTGTTTTTAGCAGTTGGAAAATTTTTGCTTTCATTTCTTAATTATTTGATTAAAGTAAATCTTTCAAAGAATGGGCGGGCGCGTTACCCGCCCCGTGTGTCCGTCTGACAATTATTCCTTTCACTCTTAAATTCTTTGTGCAAATTTACTTATTTAATAAGGTGTAAAGGCAGATTGTTTACTTTGCCGTGATACACTTTCAAAAGTGTGCGTTTTTAGGCTGTTTTTAAGCCCGTAGAGCGTGTTTTTCATCGTCTGTGGTATACAATAAAGCCGCCCACGTTTCACAACGCAGACGGCCACCGAAAACATACAAACAAAATCTTAAGTCTTAACCCTACACCCGCTCGCTTGCGGGCTGAAAAATTCACATAGCTAATCTATAGTATCTTGAATAGTAACTCAAATGTCGCATATTAGAGTAGTAACGCCCGTGAAACTCTGTGAAGTCCCCGAATCGGCGTACCTTACCATCTCGACCTAACAGCGCGAACTTAGAGTAACCTATTATCTCGTCTATCACCCAGCCAACCTCTTGTGAGTCTATACCATACTCTTTGATAGCGGGGTAGATATAGTTTCTGAAAGCTGTCTCTGAGTCTGTCATATCACCCTCGGGTTCGATATCTAGAATGCCGTTATGTGCGAACCATATGCCGCCCTTATGAAACGGATGGCAGTTCTTTACGCCTATTGAGCCGTGGGTTGCAAAACGAAAGTGGATAATCACGTCTTCGTCTTCGGGGACAAACTGCAGTCTGTTATAGAAACGCTCGAAATTCATACCTTTGTAGTGCATTGACTTACAAGCGAAACCCATACCGTGGGGATTTGTTCTGTGCATTGCCATAAGCTCGCTCTTTGAGGGCAGCTTAGCGTGTGCTGGTACAACTAATAGAATACACATATCATTATCTGTTTTAATTGTTCAACTTGTTTACGATAGCTTCGGCCATCTTCTCTTTTAAATCTTTATTTAAGCTATAATAGAAATCCAATGCGTTCTCTGAAAAGTTCTCATACAGAAATATCGCATCTTTGTGAAGGCTTGATATAAGTTCTCTTATTTGTTTCTCATCAGCCAAAAGGTCTAACACCTTTTTAACGTCTTTTGCGTCTATCATACTATCTTCTGTTTAAATCGTTCTACATATCGTTTGTTTTGTCTGTAAGGGGCTTTCACTCGCCTTGCGGTCTGTTACTCACCCCGTATCTTATTTAGGCTACCTCGCGGCCTCTGTTAACCTCAGCCTTGCGGCTCTCAAAGTAACGCTTCTCAGTAGCGTTCAAGAAAGGTATCTCGGCGATAGTGTCGATGTCCTCGTTTACGAGGTTGTTCATTGAGTAAGCTACGAGTTTAGACAAGAATGTAACCCACATCTTAATCTTCTTGAAGTTTGTAGAGCCTTGGTGCTGTCTGAACTCGATAGTGCCGTGGCGCATAAAGCTCATAGGGTTAACGGCGTGGTAGCGGTCATTGCTCATCTCAGTCTGCACATCGCCTACGCAGTAGCAATTATCGAAGTTGTGGTCATTGATAGGCTGGCAGTAGTAAGCATTACGTCTTGATGGTGCAAGAAAGCTGCTGATTACGTTCTGCAGACGGCTGTAGTTCTTGAATACGTTAACGTACTGCTGTGATGTGAGCTGTGATGCACCGATATGTACGTGCAAGCCCGTTGAGCGGTTTACGTAGGCACCAGCCTCGTTAAGGCAGTTGCAGCAAACCTCGAGCTTATCGAAACCGCTCTTATTGCCGTCAAGTACGGGCGATACACACTCGATAGGGTCGCCAACCATACCGTGGGTTCTGCCGATAGAGGCATCAGAAGTAAACTTGAAGTACTCGCGGTTGTCTCTGTGGTTGTAGCTCTCAAAGTTATAAGGTACACCCTCGCGTGATGCGGCAATCTCAAAGCGTTCGCGTGGCATATTGCACTCGATTTCAACACCGAAAGTGAATGTGAAACGTGGGGTGCTCTCTCTGTGTACTACTGGCAGCACGAAAGAAATCTCATTCTCTCTGATACCAAGCTTGATAAGAGCCTTTACCTTCTCAGCGCGAGGGGCTTTCATATTAACTACCTCGTTAATCTGCTCGCTGAGTGACTTGCTGTTGTTGAAACCATTGTTGTTTACCATAACCGTTGCGCTGTTTTTTAAGAGCTAGCTCTGCTCGTTGGGGTTAGACTTTTTGTGAACTCTCTCGAAATGTGACTTTCGAGGGCGATTTGGTCAGTTTTCTAACGAGTGCCTCTCGCTTCTCAGTTTTTAAGGTGTGCCTCACCTACGCCCTCTGTCACCAACATTTCAAAGCAGTTTTAAGAGTGTCTCTCTGTCTCTCATTTCTGATTGACATTGCAAAGATAAGCACTTTTATTTTATTCTGCAAACATTTTGCCAAAAATCTTATGTTTTTTAACTCTGTTTTACAAAAGAACGTTGTATTTCACATCTGTTTACAGAAATATAAACAAAACAGCTTACGCGTACATATAATAAAGGGCTAGCGTGATACTAGCCCTCAGATATTCTCGAAAAGGTCGCCAATGCCGACACCTAGCGCATCGGCATAGCGTTTCAGCTTTCGTACAGACGGATTTTCTCGACAGCGCACCACTGAGTTAACAGCTTGGCACGAGATACCCATCTTCTCAGCCAAATCCTTTTCGGTCATCCCTTTCTTTCTTAGAACCTCGTCAATAACCAATACTACCATCATACCTAAAAATCTATAAATTCCAATCCTAACCGCTTACACTCATCCGCGAACGTCTTGCCGCGGAGCTTCATCATATTCGTGTCCCACGAGCCGTAGACGATACCGCGGGCTTCGATAACATAGCCGTAGTTCTTAGATATCGGGCTATAATCATTAGTACGCGCCTTAGCCACGTCACGATAGAGAATGGATTTCTCTCCCGTCTTATACTCGTAGTTAACGAAACAGATAACCACATTTCCCTCATCAAGCAGCTTCATAAGCCGCTCGTAATCCTCCGACATACGGTTCTCGTAATAGTTCCTACGCCTTATCATCGCTCATATTCTATTATCATTCCCGTAGCGCAAGCAAAGCGGTGCTCCACGTTCGCGCCATTACTATCAATCCAACCGCTGAGCATATACACCCGCTGACAACGGCACATAAGCAGCATATCAAGGGCTAGGGCTACCTTGTACGGAAGTCGTTTCATCAGCCATCCCCAACGGCACGGATTACATACCTTAAAGCCCATTGCCCTTACCTCTCTCTCGGCCTTAGCGAAATGCGCCGTATATTTCTCTTCGGAAAGGCCACTCATCTGACCACTAAGATATATTCTCTCTCTCTTCATACGTTTATATCTATAAACTGCACATCGCGGAGCTTCATCATATCCTCAAAGGTCTTGGGGTAATCCTTAATCTGCCCGACCATATCGTCATTATACGCAAGAGCCACCATCTTCCCATGTAGGAAAGCGTAGTGCTCGAAAGTACCAAGTCCCTTATTCTTCAACTCGGCCACACAAAACACGTTACGCGTCAGCGAGTCAATCTTGGTCTCTGCAGTACATACCACGGAGTAGCCTTTATCCAACAGTTCTTTAAGGCGGCTATAATCCTTACTCATCTTATATCCTATCCTCATTTTTCGTAAAAATTATGATTGATACACTCTACTATCTCATACTTGGTGAATTTGCCCGCGATATAGTCCATTGCTGCTTGAAACGTCTTACAATCGAACTTATCAGGGCAGTCCACCCTACAGCAAATCCTATTTCTTTCCATCGTCACGCTTGCCGATAGATATGATAAACAGCCTTTGGCCGAACTCGACATCATCTATCTTATACATAGCAAAGGTGTTGGTGCTGCCTCTGCGGAATCTAACGTGGGTATAGTCGCCATCGTGCCCCGAATTGAAACGGATATAAGCCCCCGCTTTCTTCATAGCCTCTTCTCGCTGCAGCGGGTCTTTGACCTTAGCAACAAACGCATCGAACTGCTCTTTATCCATATTACTGATACCACCAATCAGACGGCCTACATAGTAATCCGTTATCTCACGGAACTCTTTCTTTTTCGTACCTTTGACTATCTCGTCAAAGTACACGCCATACAAGCGCAAATCAAGTATTCTCATATCTTCTTATTTAACAATAACACCATAAACTATTTTCTACTATCTCTTTTCTACGAATAGCATTATATATCTTTTTAGGCTTTACACCTATAGACATACTAGCTTCATTAACGCTCTTAAATTCACGTATCACTTCACCATCAAGCGACTTTCTACATACTACCTTGGTTAATATCGGCAACGGCTCTATTTGAGTTGTATAACTACTTTTCTCTAAATCCACACACCGCCATTGATACCCTCCTGCAGATACTATTTTCTTACCTCTACAAGCAATAGATATTGAACTACTATCTATACTTGTTTCTTTTTCAGCCTCTTTTATTGTTTTATAAGCCCTTACAAAAATACCATCTTTAGTATATTGAGCAACAGCCCCATAGTACCTTATTACAATAGAGGATATTTTATCACGATTTTCTTCAATCTTGTATCTCCATTGATACCCATAAGCAGAATTAGTTTTGCCATTACATACGTTACGAATCGAAACAGAATCTACACCCAAAATCTTAGCTGCCACCACACTAGACTCATATTCTTTTATAAAGTTACCATCTAAATCATATTGACGAACAATCTTACTATTACTTTTTCTAGCTCTTTCCGTTCTTGTACCATAATTTACATTATAACAAGAAGTACACCATTCTAGATTTTCTACCTTGTTATCTGTTTTTATCTCATTCTTATGATTTATTTCTGGCAACATTTCTTTATTAGAAATAAAAGCACTAGCAACCAATCTATGCACAAGAAAAGTTGATTTTTCTTGTGTTTTACCATTAAACAAAGAAAAATACACTCGCAAATAACCTCTACTCAAACCTTGTTTTAATATCTGAGTATTCTTGTGAAATTGTAACGTTTTTCCTTTCCGACCTCGTTCTATAATCCTTTCCAAAGACTTTATGCGTCCATATGAAGAAACTTGATAGAGTCCTTTAAACCCATCAATATCTTTCCACTCTTCATTTGGAAAATCTTTCAACGAGAGCCATCGTTTACTATTCACGAGCAAATCTTTCATACTTTTCTACGAACCAAACCAAAATCTGACAATATAAAATGTAACTGAAAAGGCTTCTCGCAATACTCAAAGCACTCTTCTAGCGTAGGACGTACCCACTCGTATTCTATCTCCTTGTCAGGAGCGATATCCTTGTAGAACGTGCTCATAGCGTCCTCACCACACTCGGGGCACTCGATACCGAACGGAGTGACACCCTTTACTCTCTCAATGGTCTTGGTAATCCTACCACATTTTGTACAGCGGTAGCAGTTTACCCTACCCGTGTTGTCGTTGATGTCCTCACCCTCTAGGTCGCGGAGCATCTGCGCATAACGTTTCGTTATGTCCTTCTTTACCTTTGTAAGTATTTTACTCATATACTATTTTGTTTTATTAGTTGTGAATGTTTCTACTGTCTTCGGTTGCCTTTCGTCACAAATAGTTGCAGTGCAAAAACGGCAATCCCTATTCTCTGGTTTGGTGTTAAATACGCAGGGCATACCTATTCTCCTTTCTGCACTTTAAGTTTTTCTAATGCCATATAATAACTTTCTTTGAAGACCTTTGCCTCTTTTGAATCGGGGTCAAGACCTTCCTCTTTAAGAGTATCGTCTATGTTAGGAATAGAAACCCCAACCTCTTTCACTTCGAGGGTGTCGATAAAAGACTCCAACTTAGAAAGAGCATTGTACTCTCCCTGTGCCTCTGCTGAATAGTAATTCATATGTTCATCCATTGTGCAGAGTTCCAGCTTCTCTATCTCCGCCAATACAGCGTCTTTGTCTATTAAATGTGCCATACCTAAATTTCTTCTGTTGTAGTTTTATAGCAATCGTTGATAGTCACTTCGATGTTGCGATATTTTAAGCCATTCATTGATTCAACCGCTTTTTTCTCTGCTTCTTTCTTTATGTCCTTTTTGGGGCAATAGAAACGCTCTGCTTCAAAATCTCTGTCTGAAATCCATTCGCCGCTCTCTTCTTCAAGCCATTCATAAGTCCACGAATAACTTACCCACCACGCATAATCACGTCCTACTTTCATAACTTTATTCTGTTGTTTCTTCTTTGTATCTATTTGCTAAATCATACCCTTGCCACATAAATAGCACTTCAAGAGGTACGTCAAGAACCTTACTTAACTTTTGCATCTTCATTGGCGGCAACTTGATAGAGTCTTGTATCAATCTGCCAACTGAAGTTTCAGAAGTGCCCATTTCTTTTGCTAACTCTGACTTACTGATATGCTTATACCACAAAGTAAGCTCTATAAATTCTCCAAATTTCATCATAACTATTCCTCCCTTAGTTTCTTTAATTGTTCACGCAAAGACTTTAATAGGGTATAAATAAAATCACTCCAATGTTGTAACTCTGAATTAGCCGCATAGTTTATGACTTCATTTAACACCGCCATCTGCTCTTCACTCGGCTTCCAAGTGGACTGAGGTCTAAGTGATTTGAGCCACGTAATATTCTCTCCTTGAATATCTGCTCCAGTAGTATTAGGATGTCTTTCTATCCATTGCTCAAGATGAGTTATAAGACTATGTAAATGTGCTTCATCCCCACCACCCCACTCTTGCTTTGGCTGTGGTTGTACTCTGTCTTTGAGGGATTTGAGCCAATTTGAAAGATATTCTTGTCTATGTACTTCTAAACTTGAATCTTTAATAAGAGCATCAATGTGGTATAAGTTTTCTTCATCTTCCTCGCTCCACTCTACTGGTTTCTGCTCTTTGCACCATTTGTATATATCCATCGCCAAATGCTGTAATCTTGCGAAAGACAGATTACCACCATTTTCTTTATGCAGAGCATTGTACACCTTGCAGCAATAATCATTTAGATTAGAGTCTATTGTTGCATCGTTGTTGTGCTTTATAGCCTTCTGCTCACCTTGCTTTTCGAGCCAAGCTATATATCTCCCAGTATCATCAAATGGAACAAACTCTTTTAAGTAATCTATAAGTTCTTTCCTTATCTTTTCATCCTCGCTCTCTTTGAGTTCGGGGAGAAGATAATCAACAAACTCTTTTACTTTAGACATAATATCCTCTTTATAGTATGGTACGTTTGCACCTTTAGCCCTTGCTAAAATTTCGTCATAACGTTTGGCTTTTTCTTCTATTGATAGTTCTTTCATAACTAGTCTAAATTTGTCATTATATCATATAATTTTCTTAATGTTTCAAGAGATTTGCCACTAAGTCTATTAGTAATTTTGTCAATATAGACTTGCTTTTTTTCTTCGTAAGTCATAATCACAACATTTTAAGTTCACTCAACTTCTCAATCATAGCCACACAAGCATCAACTAAATTACTTTCATATATTGTCAAAAGCTCTCTCGGAGTTTTGACTGTGTATGCTACAAACCAATCTTTATCAGAAGCACCACCAAAAGTGAATTTGTCCTTTAATATATCAAGCAAACTTGCAAGCGACCAACACGGAACAACCTCTCTTATATCAGAAAATGGAGTTTTAATAATGTCTAACGTCTTATTAGGCATTACTACGGTTGTTACACCTTCTCTGCCGCCAAACGAAACTATTACGTTATCCGCAGTCTCGAGTGGCAAGAACTCTGCCAACTTCTTTGACTGCTCTATATCAGTATAACTCTTAATTGTTGCCATAGTTATTTCTTTAATTGTTCAATCAATTCATATAACTCTTGTGCAGTCCATCTATTGAACTTGACAAGTTTCTCAATCTCATCAAGCACATAGTTTGCACCCGCCTCAAAAGATTTCTGTGTATGACCTATCGGGTCAAAATCCAAACCCTCGCTTGCGCCTTCGTGATAATCGTCAGACTGCCAGTTTGCATAACCGTACTCTTCGGCCTTCTCTTTTATACTCTTCATACCCCCACGTTTATGATACAAACCTAGGCATTGCCGTTGTCATACCCGTCTCTTGCTCAAAGAGGGTGTGCATCATATCTGCGTAGACCTCTGTATAGTTGGCCACGACCTTCATCTGACCCTTGCGCGAGCGCATAAAACGAACCTCGTACAAGTCCATACCCTCATTATAGGCTACCTCAAAGCGGTTTACCGAATGGCAGTTCTTACCTACACTCATAAGCAGATATACCTTACCATCCTTCTCGCCGTAGGTGATAGGATTGCAGCCCGTTATTAAGCTGAAACGCTGTGCGCCCAACTGCTGCCAAATCTCATTGGCGATTGAATACTGCTGTTGCTGATTGTATACCATACCTTATTAATACAGTTTTTTACGTGTGTCTCACGCTTTTAAATCACGTTGCAAAGATAGATACTTTTTCTTTAACTTGCAAGTATTTTGCCGAAAATCTTATCTGTTTTAACTTTATTTAATTAAAGCACACTAAAAAGGAGAGCACCCGTAGGTACTCCCCCCGCTTAAAAAGGTTATATGTTATTCTGTTGGTGCTGCTACTGCCTTTGCTGCTTGTTTGGCTTGCTCTTTCTGCTCCAAGGCCGCGTTCTCTGCTGCAGCCTTTTCTGCTGCTGCTTGCTGAATACGCTCGATTTCCTCTTGTGGTGCATCGGTAAGGGCAAGCATTGTAACCGCTGTCTCCAAAGAGAGAACACCGCCATTGTACAGATTGACGATACCTTGCCAATTCTTTGTTGAATCCTCGGGGAACGGGTCACTGAACTCAAAAGAAATTTTCAGTTTCTCTATCTGCGCTCTCTTGTCGGGATAGATATACTTCAGTACTTCGAGTGTGACGTGTAGGAATCGTGTTACCATTTCCTCGTAGACTTCCATTCGGTTAGCACGCTTGATATATCCGAGAATCATCGCGTTTCTGATAGCCACGCCCGAGAGAGTACCCAAACCCTTCATATTCTCAAACGAGAAATCGGGGGTGAACGTATCGAAGAGGATAGTCTTGTTAAGATTATCTTTTTCATCACGTCTTGTTGCAGAATCTTGCGGCGGCTCGATATATTTGAACTGCGACTTCTCGCTAGGCATCTGTATCAGACGGCCAGGCTTGTCTACCTCGGGAAGACTTGCGATGACGTCTGCTGTTGCTGCAGCTATCGGGTCGGCATAGTAGTTGTTGGTATCGCCTATCTTAGAGTCAAGCATCTCATCACGACGGAGGCGTTGCTCCGAACCGTCCCACGCCTTCGGCTGCATAAAGAGGATAGCGTTAATCTTCTTTGTCGGGTTCTCGATACGCTGCACGTCCCAACCAAAGGATTTCTTCGTGCACTCAAAGGTAGCCTCAGCGGTGAGGATATCCCAATGTTGCACGTTCCTATTGTTCTCATACAGCTTATAGCCGTAGGCAAAGGCGATAAGGTTCTTATATTGGTCGAACATATACTTTATGCGGTAGCCCGTAGAGCGGGCGACAACGAACACGTCCGTACCAATCGTGCCGTCTGCATTCTGATGGAAATGTGTAACAAGAGCCGATATTGTTTCCGCGCCCGCCAATCGCTTACACTGACGTATCTTAGCATTAAAGAACGTGTCCTTGAGATAGTCGCTGAACAACGTAAACGCCTCATCCTCGCCATCGTCTTTCTTCCACACGATAGGCTGTCCCAAGAGGAAGAATAGCTCCACCTCGTTGATATAACGCTCACGTGAACGCGGCAGTTTCTCGGTGATATACGGCGAATCTTCCTCACGCTGTTTATTAGGTCGCCTCATAACATCGTGCAGCTGAGGGTTATACTCCTTCAGTGCCTTGTCTATATCGGTGTCCCTTGTAGTCATCATCGAGAGCACGCGGTCAACCTTATTGTCTTCAAGAAGCTCAAAGATATCCTTTCTCGCGCCCGTAGAGTTGAGCGAGAGATTCTTGAAGAACGTCTGTATGTGCTGCGCAATTGTCAATTCCATTTCCTATCGGCTTTCAAATTTTAACTTTGAGTGCAAAGTTAAGCACTAAAAACCGAATGGTTTTTGTCGGGATTGTTTCTTTTGCTACACTTTACTAATTGTATACAAATCACAGCTTCATCGTCTTTAATATCTTCAACAGCCGCTCAAGTTCATAGTTTCTGTACGCGGTATTCGCATAGGTATGCGGCTCGCGGTAATGGTACTTGTTTCCCTCGATATGCTGCTGACACGCACGCTTGGTGTGGAACGCGCCGCTGAACTGCGAAATATGGTCTTCATCTTGGACGTAGTAGATACTGTTAGGATAGACATAATACCCTAGACGCTCTGCAGCGAAATCTGCTACGGTATACGCCTCTGTCTTATCACACTCTTTCCACTCGTCTTGAATAGCTTGGTCGTAGTCCTCGATATTCTCGTTTATATCCTCTATCAGCTCTTCGAGAGAGTATGCGCCATCGTCATATGGTATACGCGGCTCACCCTCACCTTCAAGTGCCAATACCTCACGTTTCTCCATCACGCTCCAATATATCGGGTCTGCTTGGCAATCCGTATCTTGGGTGTTAAGCTCGTGCTGCAGCTCTTTTAAAAACTCATAATCCTCTTGGGAAACTTCTATCTTACTCATCTTTCTCGTCTTTTAATCTCTTATAACCAAATCTATTACTTTCTAACATACTTTGCTATTTTAATTACCTCACTATTTCCAAACCATTCTTTAGCCGCCTCTTCTTTCATTTCAAAATGGAACTTCTTAGCATACATATAGCAAGCATTTCCCCCATCGCCATAACCCACTTTCTCTAAGATAAGGTCGTGGGTTTCGGGTGATATGATTACGCCTCTGTCTTTTGTCGGGTGTTCTTTCATATAATCCCAAATCTTCTGCCTTAACGCATTGATGTTGTACTCATAATCATTCACGAGTTTACGGATTTCTTCTGAGACCTCTGGTATATCAAAGCTCGCTTCAAAGTGGTTGTTCCAACGTGATAACTCATAGCGAACAATCGGGTTTTCTTCCGAAGATGGTGTAAGCCCGTGAATTTTCGGAATTTCATCTGTAAGCAAATATTCTTTCGGCTCGCCTAATTCCGTAAGGCGTTTTATTGTAAGTATCTGTTTCTTTGCCATAATTCAATCTATTGATTCTCTTTTTAATAGTTCAACAATCTCTGCCTTGCGCTTTTCCCACTTGATAGAATCACGCTTTTCACAATACTTGCAGTTGCCTTTATGTGTTGGCTCTGTAAAACCACTGATAGCCACATATTCGCAGCTATCAATGATACACACATCGTATATATCGCTTATATCTTCTCCATTAAGAGAACACCCTGCCATTATCACGGCTAAGAGAATCAAAGCACAACAGCTACCTTTACCCCAATAATAGGTATTGCCATTAAACAAAGTCCTACCCGCAACTCTTTTATAGATAGCCTTAAGTATAAATAAAACAAGTTTTCTCATTCTTTCAATATTATATGTTTCACATCTCTAACATATTGGTCTCCGTCTTTTGAATAGAAATATACCGAACCATTATCCCATTCCCAAGAATCAGCACCAACCTCTATACTATCACCATTTGACGTAACGGCTATATAACGTGAGGTCTGTCCGCTTGGATTATAATGTCTACACGAGCAAAGAAAAACCAATAATGCAAACAGAAATAATTTCTTCATACTTATCCTATTTCAAACATAACATAGTTATTCTCCCAATCCATTATTTTATGGATATAGAAACACTTAAACAATGCGCCTATCCAATCAAGAGACTGGCATAATTCCCACTTCTTATTGCTTGGTTGAATTATATCACCCCAATACATAAGTGGGTTGTCTGATTCCTTAATCTGCCTTTCGGCACGTTTCTGTACCTCTTTGGTGAACTTTAAGAAAGCCTCAGAGTCCATTTTACCGATAACAATATCACACTCGACATCAAGTTTCTTCTCCGTCAAACGTGGCATATCCTTATATATATCCCACATTGCATCAGTGCAGAAATCGTAGGCTATACGTTCAAGTTCACGTATCTCTTCACTAACTTTTTCATCGTCTTGCTCTTTCCAGAGAACATCTGCCTTTTCTTTTGGCAACAATTTTAGACTTAATCTCATTCCCATAATCAACTCCTTTCTTTCTCCTTAAATCCATCATTACACTCTTCTGCATTTCTCTTTCTGAATATGCCGAGCCAACTACACCAATATTCATTGGTATGTGATTTCGACTTACCCAAGTAACCGCAGTCTTTACATTGCCTATCCATACTCAGCCTTTTTGTTTGTTTATCTTATGGAACGTTTCTACCCCACAATGTTCGCAGTAGCACCACAACTCAAAACCCTCGTAGGAACTCATATCGCCAGTCCATACTACTTCCGTCCTATCACAAACCCTGCCACACTCAGAACAAGTAGGCTCATCTGTAATTTCTGCATCGTAAGGCAATTCTCTAACCATCGTCAACCCTTTTTACGTCTGATAATCACCTTATCACCATATTTGGAGCACTTACCAACAATCCAACAAAATACTGCAGCCCAAGAGAAAAATCCCAAAATAACCGAAATAAAAACAAAGAAAGTCAAGTCGGATAAAGTAATATCCTTTTCATTGTCATACTTCCAAGCCCATCGCAGAAAGATTACAATGGCCAACAAGCTACCCGCTAGATATACTAATTCTGCTATACTCATACTCAGCCTTAAACCCGTTCTTGACAAGGTGTACCTTGCTAAGCGGGATAGGACGTATCAAACTCTCTTCTACCCATTCGATATGTTTACCGCTTGCTATATAGCCTACGTGCATACCACACACCCCAGCTACCTTGATAACCATATTACTAGGGTATACCATCACGTTTGACCCTACCATCAATTCTCTTGCTCTCATATCTAGAAAATATCTAATTCTTCTCTTTCTTCTACACGTCCCTCTAGCAAATCCACAAGACACTGATACTCTCTTATATTACCCTCTAGGCTTCTGAAAGGATAGAAAGCAAAACTCTGAGGTGTAGAATCGCTCTTCACAAAAATAGTAACACAGATAAAGACTTCACCCTTTTGGTCATAACGATAGTCGATAGTAAAAGAGTAAGCCATAAGCTTTCTCTGTAGCACATACAACTGCTCGAGTATCTTTCGCATTGAACCGAATTTTTTCTGCTTACGCAACTCTTCAAGATGGTATTCTGCGTCCTCTACGATAGTGTTCGTGTGCTCGCCGTTCTCGTAATAGTCGCATACCACACCCTCGCCGTGGTCTTTGGTAAGGGTAAATAGCGTCTCTACACATACAGCGGCCAAACCTCTCTCTAGCACGTCCGAATCAAAGAAATAGTAACCCTTCTTATCAAAGAATACTGAATCGCCTATGCGCTTGGAATATTCTGCGGCTAGCTTACTCAGTCTCTTATACCCGCCACCCTTAATAGTAACGATAGTCTTATAGCCGTTGAGTACGCCACGGTCATTCTCGTGACCTTTCTTAACCTTCTGTTTCAGACAAAGTGCAATCTGTTTCATAACCCTTTCTTCAATTCTTTTAGTTTCTTCTCTAAGGCCGCTATCTCAGCCATTTTCTTCTCTCGCTTTTCTATCTCATCTTCTAAGATTTGAACCTTGTCATCGACAATTTTATAGAATCGCTCAAGAGTCTCTTCTTCTGTCTCGTCATCAGCCTTTTCAGCCAAAAAGCCATTATCTTCGTAACCGTACCATTGCTGTACCACTCGTGTATAGCCTTTTGCTTTCAGCTTACCAAGGAACTTTATCATTCGGTCTATATCACCGAAAAACTCTTTCTCATCTATCTCTTTGCTACGTGTAGTCTTCTCGCTTACAAACGCAAAGGGATTCTTACTCTCTATACGCTCAATAGCTATCTCAGCAAGTTTTCTTGTCTCGCCGCCAAACCATTCATTCAAAAGCCTCTTCTTTAACTTTGCGTCCATATCACTTAAACATTTCTGAGTTACACACCAACACATCACCTACGATTATCTCGTCATAGCCCGCCATACGAGCGGCCAACGTAGCATTATGGTTAAAACCCAACCCGAGCAGCTTACCCTCTTCGTTGAGAATCATTATCTGAGACTTACTCAAAGGCAATACCTCTACATAGCCGCCTACTATCTTCTGTACCTCTTCAAGCGAAAAGTCAGTACCGTTCTTCGGCTCTGCCTTCAATACTATGCCGTCTGTCATCAATACTTGTGCTGTCATACTATCCACAGTTTTTAACGTGTGCCTCACGCTCTATGTCGTTTTTACGAAAATTCAAAAGAAACTGCCTATATTCTCACGAACGTTGGCAGTCAGCCAAACAAAAACCTTATCAATATGTCACCGCAAAGGTAAATATTTATATTTTAACAAACAAGCTTTTTGCCGATTTTCTTGTTTATTTTAACCTTATTTAATTTTTAAAGGTAGTATTCGGCCACAATCTTACCGCTAGCGCATACCTTTCTACGTTTCTTGATATTCAACCCGCGCTCGCGTAAATCCCAAATTCTTGATGCCAGACGGGTGCAACCCCACATCATTATAGCATCCCAACTAGTGATACACCTACCCTCTTCTAGCCACGCCTTGATTTTATCACACTGCGAGGCACAACTTGCTACATTAAGATTGTCATTCATAAGCTTTTTATCATTATATAAGTATTCTTCTCTCTTGATAGTATCTCAAAGCCTAGGCGTTTATACCAATCTTTCAGCCATTCTTTATCTTGTTCCACGTCTAGCTGAAGGAACTTCATACCCCTATTCACGGCACTGCAGACACAAGCGTTTATCAGCTCAGTACCGATACCTTGCTGTCTACGCCCCTCCAAGACACTAAGTCCTTTGATAAAGCCCGTGTTAGGCATATCGTAATCGTATTGGATTTCGACTATGCCCGCGCCATCATTAGTGATATAGGTCTCGGAAAAACCCCACCACCATAAATTCTTGTGTATAATCATATCACCTTGTATATGTAACTAATGGCTCTTCACTCACACAGATTGGCTGCAGCGGCTTATTGTAAGTCAGAACGCTCACCCATATCTTACGCTTGAAAAGGAGCTTAAACGCCTCTTTCCAAGTCAACTGCCAACAGCAGACAACCTCGCCGTCATCAAACTTACATACGGGTAACGGCTCTACACCCTCTTGGTCTTTACCGTAAACTACGTTACAACCCGCAAACTCTATTGGTTTCATAATTCTTTTGTTTTATTTTTATTTCTATTCATTATCATAAGTTTAGCACCACACTTTCGTCCACACGTCTGTATCTTATAATACTTATTTATAATAAAGGGCTTTCCACAGACAACACAAATCCTTTCCTCATTATCTAGTCCTGCGTGCAATCTATAAGCACTCTTACAAGCATTAGAGCAAAACTTATGAGTACCACTCGGAATAGCAGAAAACGTCTTACCACAATTCATACATACGAACTCTTTTGGTTTTAAATTCTCTGCAACCTTCTTTGCGTGTTTTCTATGCCATTTTCTACCCTCGTCAGAGCCATGCCATTTATTCGCATACTCTCTTGCTAAATCCATATGCTTATGTAAAGACTCGACAAAAGCGGGGTCTTTCATTCTTTCTTGCATATGTTTCTTCATATGCGCCCGCCCTTCTATCATTTCCAAGTTAGAGATATCATTGTTTGCTGTATTCTCATCTATATGGTGTATATGATAGCCTTTCGGAATCTTACCATTATAATACATCCATACATCACGATGCATCTTACGCGTACCTCTTGTAAAATACCTCTCACCTTGATAACGATGATACTCTTTGCCGTTAAAATATAGTACTTCGACTCAAAAAAATCTGAGGGAACTGAATCCGTTGCCTATTGTGGTTGCCTGCAACATCATCAGAACCCTCATTTATATTTTTACTACCGCTGACAACCACGAAAGCGATTTTTCTGCTACAAAGATACAAAAACTTATTCAACCCGCAAATATTTCGCCAATTATTTTATTATTTTTTATTTTTATTAATAAACACCTAATTGTTCTTTGGTAACACGTTTTGGGTGCATAACCTTACCCTCGATACAACCCATAATATAGTATCTAGCCGCGTCACCTACTCCGTGGTTATGGTGGTCTTCGGGATAATTAGTATACTTACCGAACTTATCCTTTGCGTATACATAGTTACGTAATTCCTCTTGTAGATTAACAGAGCGTTTTGTGACATATATCTCCATATCAAGCATCTTCGATAATCCCTCAAGGATAGAGCCTTGGCCTTTGATAACGGGATAGATAATAACACCACCTAGCGTAATCTCGTCTATTAGACGTGGGTCTGCAGATTCAGAATAGACAAAGCCGTCCTCACCATTAGCCTCTTCTCTTCTCAGCTCACGGATAATATCGCCGCTAGTCATTCCTGTACGATAACATAGTTCATCGATATAGAGTCGGTTATCAACAATACCACAGCGTACAATAGCTGTCGGGTCTTGTGTATAACCAAAGTCCATCGCCCTAGCAATCTTCTTTGCATATGGTGGGAACTCATCAACGATACCCCATTTCTTGAATACCGCACCCTCTGCAACATCTGCCCAACGACCCATAACGATATGTGCATAACGCTCGGGCTTGTTAATCTTCATATCAAGCACCTCCTTCAAGAACTCTTCCGAAAGATTCTTTATGTTGTCAAGATAGGTGGTGTGTATATGCAGCACGTTCGGATGTGTGCTTATCTGCACGGGCACGCCGTCATACTCCACTATCTTATGTGTCTTCTCAATGAAACGCTTGTATACCCAATGATTAGAGTCAGCGGGGTTCATAATGATAATAACCCTGTTCTGCAGTCCCTTGGTACGGATAGAGAGCATAATACGCTCAAACTCGTCCTCGGACACCCATTCCTCAGCCTCATCGACAACGAACGTAGTGACACCTTGGATAGATTTCAGCTTTGCCGTCTGATTACCGCTTGACGTATGAATACCACGGAACATTACCCTTGCGCCCGTCATCGTGTTCACCACATCTGTCTTCGTCTTCCTAAAGAACTGCTCCGTATCGTCAACCTCTACCTTCTCCCAAAACTCGGGGATAACGGAAATATTTGCAGAGGTCATTGTATAACGGGTGTATAATATCTGATGGGCTAGCTTACGTTCGGGATTATACTCAAAGGTAAGACGCTCGATAAAGCGGGAGCTGTTATAGCTCTTACCCGAGTTATGAGTTACAGTACCATCGGAGTGTATATAACGTTGATTTCCGTCTAAGTGAATACCACACCATTCGCCATCACCGACAGACTTTATCCTTAGTGAAGACTGCGAGAAAGTCCTATCATTATAAGCATCGCCTTTGTGGGCTATCTTATGTTTTACTCTGCAAGGAATACGCCACACATCGCCACTGATAGATATTCTGTAATGTAACCCATACTCTTTATCGCCTATCTTTGCTTTCTTTCGTTTCAGTATCACACGGAATCCCAAAGAAGCACCTATCAGTCTTACAGCCTTTGCTATCTGCTCGTCTTTTTGGGCAAAGTCATACGAATAGCCATCATAGCTTGCATCGGTATCAAGCAAGCCCGCAAGCAACTGCAATCGTACCTCTTCCGAATTAGAGATATAACACTGAGGGATATGCTTGTTATTAATAAGGTTATACGCTTTCAGACTATTCAGAAACTCATTACCGCCTATCTCACCACTACCACTGAGCCTATACCCTTTGGCTTTATTCGTTCCGTTATTCTTTTCCGACACACAGATATGCAGATTATGTTTCTCGGCATAGTTATACAGATAGTCTACTATCTCTTTGTCGGGTGTTGTTATCTGAGGAAAAGCTGCAGTACCATCACCAAGCCACAACCCTAACATATAAGGGTCAATCAAAACGTCTTTATGCAGGTAAGGAATACTACCCACTTTATAGCCTCTAAAATTATATCGCCAACGCTTTGTCTGTTTGAGGTATTCTGTTATTGGTATATCCAACTCATCGGGATAGTCGGGATAACGCCCATTAGGGAATTTCCGTTGCCCGTGTTTATTAAGTTGATTATCATTCTTAGCACTATAACTCTTTCTCAGAGAAAGAATGTGGCCGTCATTAACATAATACTTTTCACCGTTACTCTGCCATACCTCAAACATCTCACTGAACCCGTGGTAGGTATCAAGCACTTTTCTCGGAGTACCATCATCACCCATCACATAATCACCAACTCTTATGTCCTTTATCTGCTTAACACTTAGGTCGGCCATAATAACCTCTTGGTCGGGACGCTCACATCCACGCCCGCCTGTAATCAGTATGATAAACTTATCCGTGTTATTATACAGCGGATAGTATACGCTCTGTGTCTTACTCATACCTTACCCCTTCTTACCTTTTCTATGCAGTTGGCCACCCACTGAGTATAATACTGCCTAGCCTCGCCCTCTTTAAAGGAGAAACCGCCTATTCCGAACTTATCACATAGCCAATCGGTGCAGTGGCCGCTCTCGTGGGCTATGACACCTACACCCGTCTGTCTCGGTTGCCATATGCACACCAAACAACCTTTCCAACAACTCTTCTTGTCTGTCACGGAGAAAGTAGTGGCTATCGAGTCGCGATAGTCGTTGAGGTCAACTTTGTCAATCACCTCGTCATCATCGTTGAGGAAATAGAATTTTCCTTGCATTGCCTTTGCCGTGGGGTTAACAGCAGCCCAAACGCGGGTAGGATAGATAACGGGGTCGAACTCGTATATCTTTCCCATCATTCCTCTACTATCTCTTCACCCTCGGTGTAACAATCAATCTGAATAATGTTCTTCAGCTTTCTGCGGCCACAAGTAAGGAACTCAAACAGCTCCATATTCTCTTTATGGCCGTCTTTAAAGTGAGCTACTACTACCTTAGTGCCGCCTGGGACGCTCTGCCATCCCGTCTGCTGTGGGTCAATCTTATAACTCTTCATAGTCTCTTCGTTTTTTATTCTTGTGCTGCTTGCTCTTCTTTCTCAAGCTCATTCTCTCTTTCAAGCCAAGCGGTTATGCTCACTCCGTTCTTGACCTTTATCGCTACGTCACCCTCTTCAATACCCTTTTGGATATTCCTAAACTCAGTATCGTGGTGATAAAGGAAGTTGGCCAGTGCTTGAATGTTTGGTGCTGTCTCTGACTCTGATTCGGTCACGTCCTCTATGCGGTTCTGCATATCGGGCACACCATTGATTACGTTGTATCTCTTACGTACAACCTTGCCTTTGATTTTGATTCCGCCTAGTGCTGCCTTGAGGTATCTGCCCCTTACAACGCCTAGTACTCTTGCCCTTCCGTGTGCTAACTCTTCGTTAATACGTGCACTACGGCGAGCGTTCTCTTCGTCAGTCCACAGCCTATATTTCCCCGCTTTCATTTCCGAGAATGTGGTAGGTGTGAGACCGCTGATAGTGTTTTTACTGACGTTTCCGTCCTCGTCTTCGTCAACCCCTAGGTTATCCCCTAATGAGTATGCAATTTCCCCATCATTGAGACCTTGCATAGCGAGTGCATATATCTCTTTGTAGAAGCTCTCGCTGTCATAGTTGAACTTTGGTTTTGCCATTGTCTTATATATGTTTATGTTACTTATTTCTTCTTTGGTGTCTTACCAGTCTTGGTGCAACAACCGCCTTTGCTTGTGCAAGTCTTTGCCATTGCTGTATGATTTGAAATTGTTTGACATCATTTTCTTATTTTCCTACAATTTTTGCTATAATCGCATTGAAAGTAGTTTACATTTACCCTCCTACATTACCTTTTGCTGCAGTCTTGATAGTGTTACTACGCATAGACACTGACGAATAACGCCTATTATACACGTCACGCCAATACTTTGCTGCTTGTGCTCTTGACAGCTCGCCGTCCATATAGTATCTCTCTGGGCCGAGTGATTCTACAAACTCGTTAAATGAAGGTTTCCTTGCCATAAGCTTATCCTTGATTTAACCCCATATAGGTGTTCTGTGAATACTGACGGGCATTAGCTTGTCTTACAACCGCCCTTGCTCCGTCATAGTTATCGTTCTGCATAGCCTCAGCCCTAGCATATTCGTTCTGCCACGACCTAGACTTTTGGATATTGTTTCTGTAACGCTGATATGCCTTGTATGCTCTGTTTGCACGCTCTGTACTAGCGTTAGCCTCTATCCTCATAAACTGCCTACGCAATTCTGCTACTGACTTTGCTTTTCTTCTGACTCGACTTTCCTCCTATATTTTTATCCGTTTGTATTACCCTTTGACGCTTGTTCTGCCTCTCTGTAAGCGAGTGGTGCTCCTATGCGGTCACGATAAGACATCTTGATGTTTGCCCTACGTCCCCAATCGGGCACTGCAGACTGCAAGCGGTCGTTGATATTGTCTCTGTATGTCTGAGCGATACGTGAGATACGCGCTAGGCGTGTACCCCTTGCGGTATTACTCAATCGGGCTGCTTGCTCGTTGATATCACCTATTGACTTTGCTCTCGGCTCTTTTCTCTTGACTCTGCTTTCCTCCTATCCGTTTGAGTTACCCATATAGGTATTACGTGAATATTGTCTGTTCGATGCACTATCTGAATAGCGTCTTACGCTCTCGAAGTCACCACGCTCATAGGCATTATACAGATTCCTAGCCGCTCTCTGATAACTCCTTGTGCTCGTTATGCGGTCTTGATAACGCTGAAAGGCACGGCCAGCCCGTAGTGTCCTATGAACGGATTGCGAATTTTGATATATCCGCTCTAACTGCGCCCTCATCTCGCTTAGTGATTTCTTTCTGACTCTGTACCTCTCTTTCCTTTTATCCCACGCTATAGCCCATATAGGTAGTACGTGAGTATTTTCTATCCATTATCGCTGTCATCGCATTGGCCAGAGCCTCGCCGCCTTGCTTCAAAGCCCCTCTTATGGCCTTTCTGTCGCTCTGCGACCTACGGGTGCGGTATATATTGCCTAGATACCTTGCACGAGCCTCAGTGACCCTAGAAAAGCGTTCCTTGGTCATTTGGCGATTCCATATCAGACGATTGTACTGCGCCTCTATATCCTTACGCGACTTTGCTCTGACTCAGCTTATGTTTTATCCTACACCATTCATATACTGACTACGGGTATACTGACGGCTGTAAGCCTTACCCATAACCTTACCCGCATCGTTAGCTCTGTTTGTGGTATACAACCTAGCCGCACGATTCTCAGACTCTTTGAAAGATTTCTGTTTGCGGATATTCTTGTAATAACGAGCAAGTATATTATTAAGACGTGTTGCCCGTCCAATATCATTTGTCCCTTGTATCAGTCTCGCATACTGATTAACGAGGTCATTGTAACTTTTTGTTCTCTTGACTCGGCTACATTTTTTATCCTACGCTCTGACCATTTGAAGCCCGCTGAATAACTCGGTTTCTTCCCTCAACCGTCTTTGCTCTCGCTAGACTATTCATCTGACCTTTTGTCATTAAGGCAATCTCAGCTCTATTGCTGTTGTTGTTGAAGTTATACACTGCGGTATAGCCCGTCTTGTCTTGAACATTGCTTACCACATTGCGGAAACGTCTGACAGCATCCCGATTGATACCTCTAGCTCGCAAATCGGCAGAAGCTTGACCTATCCTTGTTAACTGCTCTTGTATCTGTAACCTTGTTTTCTTTCTGACTCGGCTTATCCGTTATTAAGACCCATATAGGTGTTTCGGGAGTATTTGCGGTTATATGCCTCAGTGCCGCCTTGCTTGAAGCTGCGCTGACGCATAATCCTATCAGTGTACCTATCAGCGGCTATGTTAGCTGCTGCCACCCTAGAGGCTGTCGCACGGGGATTGTTCTCTATCCTCTCGGCTTGCTCTAGTATCTCTCCGAAACTCTTACCTTTTCTGACTCTGATTCCCATTATTAAAATTTAACCCGCATTGATACCCATATAGGTATTCTGTGAGTATTCACGTCTTCTTGCAGACTGAGCACCGCTACGAGTGAAATCATTTGCAAACTGCCTACTCTGAGCTATGTTGCGTATATAACGCTCGCCAACGCTTATCACCCTACCCCAACGGCGTAGATTACCGTCACTAGAAATGGCATTGGTTAGCCGCGCCATCTGCTCACGTATCTGCTGTAGAATATGCCCCTCACCGCTGCAGTCTATCAGCGTCTTTCGAGGCGATAAATCCAACATCATAGGCTAGCCTACCGACAAGCCCATTGAGTAAGTACCGTCGGCGTTCTGACGGATTACGTTTCCGCCATCACCCACCATACGTCCGTCAACAATCTGTGCCATTCCGTTACGCAACCAAGCCTCAACGACACGAGGGCTGATATTGTTCAAACCTTGGTTTACATCATATTTACGCTGACGACGGTTAGAGAGTGTCTTACGTCCGCTCTGTGATACGAGGTTGCCCTCCATATCGCGGTTGGTGAAAGTCCAAGTGCTGCCACCAGCCTTACGGCCATCGGTACTCATACGTCCGTTTCTTGTACGGGTGACGGTCTGAATCTGCTGACCATTGTTCCACGCTTGCTGCTGACCTTGCAACTCTGAAAGCTGATAGCCTCGTGAGTTTACCAAAGGCTGTGCTGTACGAGCACCGCCAGTATAGGCAGAGTTCTGACCACGGCCATCAATACCCGCATTGATTCTTGCTCGCTGCTGTGAAATCGTATTGGTATTCGGATTAGTACGATTCCTTTCGGTTCTTTTCTTTGCCATAGATTTTAATTTTTAGTTTATTAATGTACTGAATTACCTTTCGCTGCTGTACTTGCAGAAGAGCCGCTATAAACATTCCGACCTAGCTCTGCGTAACGCTCACGGCCATAGTCACGTATGATACGAGCTTGTGTGGTGTTAGCTGCATTGGGGTTGTTTGCCGCGCGTCTGTCTATCTCGTTCTGTATATTTGTGACATAACGCTGTGCGATAGCACGTAGACGGTCTCTGTTTCTGTACCAAGTGTCAGTGCCGTATGTACTGTCCTCGATACGGGCTAGCTGTGCCCTCACCGATTCGATGGAGCGGCCTCTGCGGGTGTTACGCCTTGTATTGGTGTTCACCCTCGCATTACCCAAATATGCTAAGTTTCCTGTTCTGACTCTGCAATCCTTTCTTTTTGTGCAAAGATAGGGCAATTGTCTTATATAAATAGGTTTTTGGCGAAAGCATAACGCACACTTTATAAATGGTTGCAAAAGTCGGTTGTCTACACTTGTTCCATTGCGGTTTTTGTTGTACCTTTGCAGTGAGGTTAAGTGATATCAATCGTTTTAGGTATTTAGGTTAGTAATTATTGATTGTTGTTTACGGGTTGTCTGTGAAGATAGCCCGTTTTTGTGCACACTTTCCTAATTGTGCAGTTATAAACACTCCATCCGTCCACAGATAAACAAAATAACATTATCTTTGCCGAAAATTTTAAATCATATGGCAGAACTATCAAAATATTTTCTGAGCAGTGAGATTATAGAAATCAACCGCTCGCAAATTAGTTTCCACCCGAGAAATCCACGTCTTATCGGAGAAGACGGTAAGAAAGCGTTGAAGAAATCAATGAACAATTTCGGTATCTTAGGCGGTATCGTAGTAAACAGAGCAAACAACTTTGTCCTTATCAGTGGTAATCAGAAGGTTGCCCTTATGGACGAAAAACAGAAATACGACCCCGAGAATCCCGAGACGGACTACATTCTCCGTGTCGAGGCCGTAGACTTTGACGAGAAGAAAGAACTCGAGGCGTTGACCGCCCTCAATAACCCCGCTATCGGCGGACGCTTTGACCCTCAGAAACTCGCAGAACTTATCCCCGATATGGACTATAAGAACGCGGGACTGACTGAAGAGGACTTATCTATGATAGGTGTTGACTACCTCTTTCAGACTGAGGAAGAGAATAAGATTGGTGCAGAGCTTGATGACCTTATGGCGCAAGTCAATGAAGAGCACCAAAAGGACGTAGAGCGTAGGAAAGAGCAGCGTGAGGCTATCAAGCAAGCACAGAAAGAAGCCAACGCACAGCAAGACGCACAGATAGAGAAGACCTACGAAGAGAAGAAGCAGCATATGAAAGACGTCAAGGAGCAAGTGAAGACACAAGCCATCGAGAACGCGATGAACCAAGAGGCTTATGTGATGATATCCTTTGACGATTTCAAGGCAAAGAACGAGTTTATGGCTCGTGCGGGCTATCCCGATACGATGAAGTTTATCAAAGGTGAAGAGTTCGTACAGAGAATTGAGTTTATCGACTAGTTACATTTTTGGTTATTATACATTATTGATTTGTTTCCTAGGAGTCGGCTTGTGATAAGTCGGCTCTTAGCATAAAAAAGGGTGCAACCTCTCGGCCACACCCTTCTCGATACATAACCTAATAAAATGAGAAATTTTAGTTTCTTTTCTTTTTCAAAGATTTCTTAGACTCTTTGTCTTCAAAATCTGACTCTCTCAGCGATTCACCACCACAAGGGCAATAAATACCTTCTTTTGTCTTCATAAGCTTATAATTTTAGATATTACGCTGCAAATATAGATATTTATATTTTTATAAACAAGAAAATAGCCGATTATTTTAATCGTATTAACTTTATTTAGTCTTTTGGCGTGTAAATTCCCAGCCGAACCTCTTTGCGAGTTCTCTCATACCAACATTTTGCATAACAACGTTTGCACGTCCTTGTCTTTCATCAGCAGATAAGATACCGCGTCTACGATGTGTAGTCATATAGTCACGGGCATTACTTCTCCAACTTCTACTATTAGCCTTCAATGCTCTTTTTAGAACAGAAAGACTAGGCCACCCTCCCTCTGGTCTACGGATAGAGTAAGTGTAAGTCGGAGTTACCGCCCTTACCTCTTTCATATTAAGCTGTGCCGCTGTCATAACGTCTGCGCCAGAGAAAGGATTTCCGATACGTCCCGCCATATCGTTAAAATCCCTTGGATGGTTATGGATAAGAATAGCATTCTTGTTATATGCTTTTCTATTATCCGCATCACGGAACTCAGCCGAACTCTTTCTATGCGTATAACTCTCGCCCATTACTTTACCCTCGTTATCAATGTAATACGCTTTCTCGTAATCGAGGTTACGTATCTGATTTTCCAACTTCTTAACTGTATAAGCCTCTTGCTTATTCAGCCCTTTGTCCGTATCTCTATCGGCACGATACTTTCCTTTGATAATGTGTACTCCTTCTCCCATAACTAGCCTACACTTAATCCTTGTTCTAGTCTGTTGGCATAGTCGCGCTTTGCCTCACCTCTCAGACTATCATATTTCTTCACTTGTGCCTTTGTCATAAGCACGTCATTACTCTTGTCGGTATAACTCTGTACAGCCACCATTCCACGCCTACGAAGCATATTGTCCCTAGCATCGGCCACACGATTATAGCGGACGTTACGATAATTATCACGCCTATCTAGTTCCGACTCTAACTCATAGATTCTATTGAGTTGGTCTTGTAGTTGTTTTCTTGTTTTCTTTCTGACTCAGCTAACCTTGATTTAGTCCCATATAGGTGTTTCGTGAATATTGTTTCTGCATCGTAAAGTCCGCTCTATCACTGATATTGTTTGCATAACGTCTAGTGGCATTTTCAGCCCTATCAACAAGATTATACACTCTCTCACGTGTTCTTGTATCTCTGTTGAAAGCAAGGCCGCTAGCAAGCTTTCTAATACGTCTCATCTGACGTATCATATCCATTGCTGATTTTGTTTTCTTTGCTCTGACTCAGCTTATCTTTTTTATCCATTACTACCACCTTTTGCAGCTGTTCCCATATAAGTATCTCTATCGTATTTTCTGTTATCTTTTCGATACTCATTTGTTGCTCGATTTCTCGTAGGTTTAGCTGCTAATTCTGCATCTCGTTTGTAACGAGCTGTATTCATTATATTGCCATAATAACGAGCAGATATTTCGTTTACCCTATTTAATCTTTGGGGATTATTCTGCAATCGGTCTGTCAAACGAAATCTCTGATTCCTTATATCTCTCAAACTCTTTCCTCTTCTGACTCGGCATTACATTTTAAATTAAACTTTTCGGCAAAGATAAGCAATAATCCCCGTTATCTGTTACGACCACGGGGATTTGATGTTATATTTTCGGAATTGTGCGGATTACTACCTAAGCCCATCTGCTTGTATTAGCACAAGCAACGCAAACAGCACGCCAAATATTATCACCAGCAACACCTTAGACACTATTCTCATTCGTCTTTCTGTTTCTCTTTCTCTTCGTGATAGTGATACTCGAGCAATATCCTCTCGCTCATAGGAAAGGTCTTGTAGATAGTCTGTAGGTCTTGGGGATAGTTCTTTTCGAGCCACAACATACAATCCAGATTGAAGCCTATTCCGTTTGACGCTTTGCCGACCTTTGCCCCGTCCCCCGAGGTAGCAAGCGAGTACATCACGGGTTGTGGCAGTTGGTGCATTTGCATATACGAAAGTATCTGTTTCTGACTAAACTCCGCCAACGGGTACGCTTGGTAATTATCAGTGTAATGCGCGTCCTTCATACGGGTAATCATCAGGTTGCGATTCATACCATCGGCTTTCTTCATACCTAAGAATACCCACTGAGTATTATGCTTAAGCCTCAACGCGTTCTCTATATCCGCTAGCTTCAATAACTTTTGATTCGGGTGCTGAGTGCAGTAAAGTCCGCTTCTGAGGATATACGACAGATTCCAATGCGGTATCTCGTAAAACTCAATATTCGGGTATCTGACCTTTACCCACTTTATCCATCGGTCTATATGCTCTAAGCCGTGAACAAATGCCATAAAGTAGCAATACACCTTTTTGAACTTCGGGTATATCAAATCAAGTGTTACAATAGAGTCTTTTCCAAGCGAACACATTAATATGCAAGTATCTGTTTGACTGGCCACATAGTCAATGCAGTCGTTCGCCGCTATCAGCGGATTAGGTCTAATCTTCTTTGCCATCGTTTATATTCATTTCTTCTTACCTAGTGTCCTATCTATGAAATCATATAAATGCAGAATCGGATATTTCGTCTGATTAACAGCACACAACTCCATCTGCTTTCGTATCTCGGCGAACGCCCATTCAACGCCTTGCTTATAACCCGCCTTGAACTCGTCAGCGTCAAAGAGCATAGCGTCCATAACATTCCGTTTCTCCAACTCAGTAATGCGCTTGATAACAGCATCGCGCATAGAATCACTCAAAGCCCCCATTTACTCAATTCCTCTTTACTTGGTTCATAAACTCTCTTTGCTTCTGTCTTCGGTAACTCAAACTCGGATTTCTCATACCAACGCATCTCTATCGGCTTGAACGAACAAGGAACATTCTCCCGCTCGTTCTGCCATAACCGATTGAAATAGTTATCACTCGGCTTCGGGTTTGTCACTATCAGCAACCTCTTCATTCTTATATTCTAATAGGTTTCTCGTCTGCTCTTCTGTATACCCAAGCTGTCGCATAGTTCTACGCATACGCATAGCAGTATTTATCACAGTTTTCTTGAACCGCTTGATTTCCGCATCCATCACCTCTTGGGGTGTACGGTATATCGTGTTAACCCCCTCTCCATCCAAATTATAAGCACACATCCTAGTACTCTTCAACGCGGGATTATCTACGTCTGTACGGATATAGTAATTCACCGACCAATAACCTTCTCCGTCACTGAACTCATACCAACGGACTTCTACCTTACGAACCTCGCAAGTAGACACCCACGAATAATCATCCCAGCTGCCACCACTACAATAGCACCTATCCCCAACTTTCAGCTCTGGTACGGGCTTGTGGTTCTTATCCCTATACTTATGTACTATCTCACTCATTTCACCCCGCTATGACCGAAACCACCATCTGCACGCTCTGTCTCACTTAGCTTATCACATACCACAAACTCTATCTGAGGATAGGGCATAATGATAATCTGACCGACACGCTCACCTACATTAAAATCGTTACAACTGTTTTCTCGGAGTAGATTACCGCCAAATATACCATTGTAGATAGGCTTGAACTTCAGCTTTACCTCGCCGCGATATCCACTATCAACAACCCCAACAGAGTTACATAAAAGCATATCTCGCTCTGCATTACTACTACGAGGAAAAAGCAATCCAACATAACCCTCGGGTATCTCAAAGGCCAACCCCGTACCATAGACAATATTACCCTCTGAGTCTATCTTCTTTGACACTGCGGTTAAATCCATACCCGCATCACCTTTCTTTGCATAAGATGGAATAACCGCCTCTTCTACTAATTTCTTAATCTTTACTTGCATAGCTTATAACATTATCTTCTCACCTATTCTGAATACTATCTGAGCCTTCAGATACTCTTCGCCGTTCTCGACATAGGAAATCAGCTCGTGATTCTCGTCCTCGAACAGCTCTATCCACTCGTCTTCAATCTTACACGTGTACGTCTCGTGACCGCAAGCGAACTGCACCACATCATATTTTCGTGGCTGCAGCACGCCGTCAATCTCACGTACATACCCGTCTTCGTCCAAGTCGCAGTATTTCTTCTGTGTGTTAGGACGTATCTCTCTCGTATACTCTCTCAGTAGCCCCGCCTTGATAGCTTCTAAGGTCTGAGGCTTTGTCGTTAGCTTGATTATTTCCATATCCTTAAAATTTGCGCAAATATAAGCAATTATTTTGTTATAACCAACTTTCTTTCACATTTTTAATACTTCGGTAAATCGCCTAAGTCCATCCACTCGCATTCGCCGTCTGAGGTCTTGAACTCATTGCCATTATGATAGAACCCGCTAGGAATATCCACGATATTGCTCTTTACTATCCACAGACATATATAGTGGTATATCTTATCCTCTAACCCGCCTTTGCCACGGACGAGGTAGTACCCGCTCTTCTCGGGCTTCTCTATCGGATATTTATGCCAACACTTTTTCATTACTCATTCTCTACCACCCACAGCCCATCGCGCTGCTGACACAGCCACTGACCCTTATAGGCCAACGGAGTAGTGCCGTCCGCCATCTTACTCGGCCACAGACGAACCATAATACCACCCTCTACGGCATTGTCCTTTACCAAGCCTTTTACGCAAGGCAGATAGAACAAGTCCTCTAGGCACTTGAACTCTATCTTTATGCTCTGTATGTAATCTTTCTTCATTTTGCCTATTTTTAAGCCGCCTACGGGCTTTCTTACCCGCAAGCGGCATAGTTACCTACTACAAATGAAAGTCACGCTTAAAATCGTCATTAACCTCATCCATCCAATCCTCAAAGTCATCGATTGTCTGTTGTGGGTCGTGATGGTCGAAACCCGATGGGTTGTTGTTTAACCAAAATCCGAAATCCATAGCCTTAATATTTGATTGTTACACTATTGTTCTTGTCCTCATAGACACCCTCGCCGTTAGCACGTGCAAGCGCAAGCCTCTGTGTGCTCTCTTGGTTGTTCACCTCTAAGGCTTCACGGCCTAGCCACAGCTCACTCTCTTCGAGAATAACTCGGCAGTCCAAACCTTTCTTCGTGACTATAACATATTTCTTCATATCTGTTGCAGAATTTAAAGCGTTGCCCCCGCCTTTATGTTGTTTACCTCTCTTTCAAAGAAACTGCCCTTATCTTCACAGACATAGGCAGTTGTAATGACCATAATAAGTAAAAAACCAAAATGCCTAAATATCTATTTGTTTAATCACTGCAAAGATAAGTATTTATATTTTAATAAACAAGAAAAACGGGGATTATTTTGTCTGATTTAACGTTATTTATCAATCAGACGTGCCCACCACCCGCGATTATGTAATCTTGCATTTTCTCTCTCGGTAAGAATCAAGTCCTTTGAAAGTGAGTCAATACGCTCTCTCAGACGGGTAAGCTCTTCTTCTAGGAGCTTGTTCGACTTCAAGAGAGCATCACGCTCGTTGGTGACTTTATCCTTGACAAGCATCAGCTCGGCAAAGTCCGCAGTCTTTTCGCGCTCGGCCTTCAAGTCCAACTCCAACTTCTTGATAGTAGCTTGCTGATTCAGCTTCTCAAGAATATCACCGCTTGTATATCTGCCGCAGTGCGGGCATCTTCCTTTCTTATCCATAGTCTTATGTTTAAAGAAGAAAAGGGCACAATGCTCCTTTCTTACAAGTTATTGTCGCCTATCTCACCAATGGCAAAGTAGAACAGCAACGGGCGGTTCTTCTCGCCGCGAGCCTCTATCGCCGCTAGGTCTTTATCCAACTCGTGACAATCAAACTGCTCGTGGAGCATTTCTATATCTTCTTTACACAGAGCGATGACGCCGTTCTGAATACACTCACAATCCAAATGCCAAGAGTTGTTATAGTTGTGGAAATGAATACTACGGACAATGCGCATAGGTGTGATTATACCCTCTTGCAACATCTGCTGTGTCTCTTTGTCGTCTTTGTGCAACTCGATGTAGCGGTCTACTTTGCTGTCAAACAGACGGCTGCAGTAGTGCGGGCTGTAAGCGCGGAACTCTACCGTCTTCTTACCTTTCTTGATAGCCTCAGCGTAGGTACGCTTCATAATCAGATTCAAACTCTCGATTGCCTCAGACTGGGGGCATTCGGGGTGAGCCTCGTAAAAGGCTTCGTAACGCTTCATCCAAGCGTCCATCTCTTCATTCTTACTCATTTCTTAATTGATTTTGATTTTGCGCCAATATCGGCTTATTAGAGTTGCGGGAGAGGAACTCGAATCCCCGACCTCCACCAAGTCAAAGTGGCAAGCTACCAACTGCTCTATCCCGCGATGTGTATTTCAGTGCAAAGATACCCGATTTCTCGGGTACTCGCACATTATAATCGTATTTCTGTGTTACCATTTGCAAATTGTAGCCATTACGCTACTTTCTTAATCTCGTGGTGAGAATAAACCACATACACCTTACCATCAGCCTCTTTCAGCTTTTTGGTCTCTGACATATAGTTGTATGATATAAACTCATATTCTACACCAAGGTACAACACCTTATCACCCGCCTTGATGTTTCGATAGCTGTCACTGTCGAACTGCTGCCAGAAAGCGTCTTTGTCAAATCCCTCAACCTCTTCGCCGTTTGTCTCGTCCCAAACATCAACGTTACCGATGTTATCTATGCCGTCAGCAAACTCATAACCAGCGTATGGGTCGTGCCACGTGCCGAAAGCGTGGTCAAAGCTATCATCTCTGAACTCACTAGCATAAGTAACCTCTATATCTATCTGATATCTAACGCCGTTGAACTCTACGTAGATAGTAGGATAGAAATCAAAGCCATCGCCAGCGTCATAAGAAGACTGCTTATCCATTATCTTCTTGTATACCTCTTTGTAGAACTCTTGGGTAAAATCAACGTGCTTCATAAGCTTGTACAGTTTTTAACGTGGGTCTCACGCTTAAAGTTTGATAGTGCAAAGATACGACAATTATTTGAATCTGCAAACTTTTTGAAGATTATTTTGTCGGTTTTAACGTTTATTATGTTATAAACAATCTTTTTACTATATAAGATAGGTGTAAGCTAGTCCTCTACAAACTCTAAGTGACACCCGAGGGCTTCACCGATGTTTCCAAGAATATCAATAGAGACATCATATTTTCCGCACTCTATACTCTCCAAGTTACGTGCCTTGATACCCGTCCGCTCTTCAAGCTGCTCGAGTGTAACGCCGTGCATACGTCTTGTCTCTTCTATCACCTCACCTATCATAACCCGATGTAGGTTGCGGTTGCGGTATTTCTGTTCTCCGCCCTTGGAACTGATATAGGCAATCTCGTATCTGCCGACTTTGAACGCGTTGACCATATCGGGCAGCGTCTTGGTCTTTGGCGGCATAGGAAAGAACTCCGAAGAGCCATTAATCATCTCTATCTCTTCGCCGTCACGAGCCGCTAGGTACTGAGCAAGCCTTTGGGCATCGTCAAAGTATAATTCTGTAAATCGTATTGTCTTCATCGCCGCAAAGATAGCACAATTTTGGAATTGTACCAAGCAAAATAAAGAAAATCTGTTTATCTTGTCGAAAATTAGGTACTTTTGCACTATGTTATTACGTATAAACGAGATATTAAAGGAAAAGAGAATCACCAATAGGGAGTTTGCCAGCAGACTAGGCAAAAGCCCTCAGTATACTAACTCCATCGTCAAAGAGCGTGCGGGCGCGTCTATCACAATGCTCTCTAAGATGGCGGACGTACTAGGTGTGCAGTTAAGTGATATGTTTGTTTAAGTTTTAAGATATGTGGATAAAGGACGAGAAAAAGAAAGAGTACATTCCCTTTGACTCTGAGCACACTGACAAGGTGTTTTGGGACGGCGAAAAGGGTTGGGCTGTCAAACAGAAAGACGGCTCGGTGCATCACGTGGATAATGATACATTCGAGAAGAAAATGCTACGCGAACTCGACCCCGACACCTATTGGAAGATGCGAAACATCGAGGACGCGGCCAAAGGTCTTACTGAGGAAGAGACAGCCCAAGTGAAGAAAATCTTGAAAGAAATCAAGAAGAGCAAGAAGAAAGAGGAGGATGACTAATCCCCCTCTTCTTCGTATTTGAGTAATTCTATGGCCATTGCTCTAAGGTATTCGTCAGCAACTTTTTCTCTCTCTTCTTTGGGCAATTCCTTAGCCGCCCTCAGCTTTGGTAGCCATTCGGCACTGATATTCTCTTCAGCACGGAACACGGCTTCTACAACCGCCATCAAATGCGCTATCTTCTCTTCACTCACGCCCATTTATCGTGTCTTTCTCTGTAATCAGTATAGTTAACTAGTCGCTGCCAAAGATTTCTCTTGCACAGCCATTCTATCTTATTAGCCGCACGTGCAAGCCTCTCTTTAAGGTTATTGTTCTCCGTATGCAGATTGTTGGAATAACCTTTCAAGTCATTATACACGCTTACGCCAACCGAACTATCTTCAAGCTCTCTCTTCTGCTTGGAAAGCAACTCGTACTTTTTTCTCAACTCAGCCAACTCCGTATTAGCCTCAGCAAGCTCTTTTTCTATCTGTCTGTACGCCGTAGCAGACGGACGGAATCTTTTCTTTGTCTCACTCATCTTCGTCATATTGTTTGTTTAGATAATCCAACATATCTATTATAATCATATCCACGCTCTCACGGAAATCCGTGTAGGTAGCATAGAAGAACAGCCCCGTCTTATAGTCCCTTGACACACCCGTAGGCGTGCAGCCTAGCACCGCAGAGATATTCTCTCTCAGCTTATGGCGCATAACCTCGCCGACCAACGTAGCGGGCGAAAAGATATAGAGGATAGCATAGAGGAACTTCTTCCGTTCTGCAGTGCCCTCGGGGTCTGCCTTTACATTCTGTTTCTTCAACGCAAGACGGAACACATCATATAGGTTCTGTATCATACCCATATTCTCTACGATAGGCTGTGAGAGCAGCTTTTCTTTCTCCCTCAGCTTTTCCATTTCCGTATGTATCTGCCTAAGTCGCTCTACCCTATTCATCTTTTCTCTTGAAGTAAACGTCACCTAACACATTCTTGAACACACTACACGGCACTGAACCGCTATAATCGTTGTCGCTTGAGAAATCATCGCAGAGGTAGTTAAGAGAGCACACCTCACACATTGACAGCCCATCATTGAGCACTACCTTATGCTCCACGCCCTCGATAACGATGACATTACGCCGATTGAGTCTTCTTGACATAGTTCTCTATTATTTTATCTTGTTCTTCTGTTTTCTTGTCCTCGGGTAACTCATTGTACGCCTTGACGATATTATTGATGATAGTATCATAGTCCAAGAGTTTGTTATCTATCAGCAGAAAGGCATTACGGCATTTCTCATTCTCAGATAAGTCTACTTGGTACTCTTGTGAATCTTTCTCGAAGAGTGAGGTAAACATCTCATCCCATTTCCTAAACGCCGAGGTAGGACGGAAATCAATATACAACGGGTAGAAATCACGTCCGAACTTTTCTTTGAACTCGTTCATCAGCCTGTCATAGGACTTCACGCAGTACTCGAGCATTACAAAGACGGTGTTCACATACGCATAGAGCTGAGCCTCCTTCACTCCCGCCGCCTTCAGTTCTTGGTATATGCAGTTACGCAGATAATCCACCAGCCCTTGTGTCTCTTCACAGAAATTACCCGAATAGTTCTCTAGAAACTCCTTGTCGCTATTCAGCAGTATTATGGATATGGTCTTTAACAAATCCACCCTTGCTCCGTGGGCTAGCTGTTTTGTCTTCTGTCTGTATACGTCTGGGCGATTAAAGAACAACTCCATACACTCTGAGATAGTCCTAGAGGCCACCTCGCAGTTCTGATAGCAGCAATAGACAAGCAGCCGCTCAACCCATCCTAGCTGTGTCTGCAGCTCTTCCACGGCCTCGTTAGCGTCTTGACCGCCGATAGGAAAGCGATACTTCTTACCCTTATAGTCTACTGATATTGTCCTCATTCTGCCAACTCAAAGTTTCTGTTGACATATGACACGGGAAATACCCTTGCATTTCCGTACCCGTACATTGCCACACCGCTTGAAAATATAGTATTACCGTCCTCATCTACGCCAATGATAACATCTACAATCTTCCCGATAGATTTCTTTCCATACTCGGGATGGCCTTTGAGCACCACCACATCACCGACATTGAACTTGCATTTTGACGTGCCGCCAAAGAACACCCTCTTTTGTAATGAGTCGGCGATATACTTCTGAGCATTAAACAGCGCATTGTCACCACCGCCGCTCTGCATATCGGCACAAGCGAAATAGTTAGCCACGGGCACGCCCTCATCAATACACCTCACCAAGTCAAAGATAAAGTGTCGCAAGTGAGTGTTTTCCTCTACTACTAGTATATCCTCTCGTGTCATTTCTCAATCAGATTTAGTAAATCATCTACGGTCTTCAAGCTATCATACAGCTCGTCACTGATAACGATGTTAAACTCCTTCTCGATGTTCATCACTATCTCAATAACGTCAAGCGAGTCACCGCCTAAGTCCTCTCTGAGCTTATTCTGCGGCTGCAGCTCTTCCTTGGTAATATGCAAGCCGTCAGCGATAATCTCTAATACTCTGTCTCTGTCTTCTGTTGTCATAATATAAAATCGTTTACGTCCAAATAATCAATATCAAAATTCTCTGCCGCCTCTCTGTCGGAATTGGAGAAATCTCCCTCTTTGCCACTGGCGTCACCGACCATTAGCATACACTCCTTTTTCCTAAGAGCACGCGGTAAGGTCTCTACCACCTCGTCAAACATACCCGTGTTGGGCTTGCGTCTCGGGTTATCCTTATCCTTATCGGCACAATAATGCGATGATACGGCTATGCCACAATAGACGAAGATAAAGAACTCTATGGCCTTTAACTTGGCCTTAAAGTCCTCTTCCGTTGTGTACTCG
>JAEEGL014316670.1_pt1 | contig 49523 bp, 47 predicted proteins | sample 9134231 | NCBI WGS metagenome assembly JAEEGL01 (sample SAMN16246548, study PRJNA631951) | gut metagenome | biome: gut microbiome; feature: rumen; material: fiber-attached | host: Bos | place: Iran: Karaj | collected 2018-10 | reverse complement strand
TATGAAGGAACGGATATTATATCATATTGCGATGAATGAGCAATATATCATGCCGTTCGCAAGCGCGGTATATCATGCGGCGAAGCCGTATATCATTGACTTTTTCCATATTATCAGGTATAATTTTATCAGTTAAACAGTAAGAGGTATGTATTATGTCCGATAATAAACTGCTTGATCTTTCTGTTGAATTTGCAATTTCTGTTATCAATCTTGCTGACAACATCAAGACGCCGAAAAGTTCATATTTGATCGATCAATTTGCCCGCGCGGGAACATCTGTCGGCGCGAATATTCACGAAGCTCAATATGCACACAGTAAAGCGGATTTTATCGCTAAACTCGAAATTGCATTAAAAGAGGCAAGCGAGACGACTTACTGGCTTAAACTGTTGCTTGACACAGGCAGAATCAGCCAAGAAGATTACAAAACTACCGATAAACTATGCGGCAATATTCGCAGACTTCTTATTGCTTCCTGCAAAACCGCCAAGGCAAAGTCAAAATAAATAATTAACCGCCGGGCTTCCGTGAAAACGGAAGCCCGGGTTATTTATACAATTACACCGTAATAATGCTTTGGTGTTGTGACGGCTATTGCGTTGACTTTTGAAAAATACGCAAGCAGTTTTGTATCGCTTTTCAAGTTTTCGATATCGTATATTATATCGTTAACCATACGGTTTGATTCTTGGAGTTCCTGATACAAGGTATACTGGTTTTGCCTTATTTGTTCAAGATCGTTTATAATATAGGACAACTGCCCGATTATGGTGTTTTGGCGCAGTTCGTTTTCGTAAATATTATATGCGCCGTCGGGACCTTCAAGTTTATCGCATCTGCCGCTTAACAGATACTCGTTTATGGAGGTTATTGCAATCAGGTTTCGATATTTAGAAAATATGATATTTTCCGCATAAAGGTTATCCAGCGCGGTTGTAAGTTCTTTATATGCTTTTTCATGTTTTACGGTCATTTCTTTACGTTTCGCATTATAATCTTTTAGAACTCTATTGTATTCGGCAAGGTCTTTTTCATATTGTTCCTCAACTTGCTTTTTCTCTTTGAGATAGTTATCGTAATCAGCATTATATTTTTCAATCTGTCTTTGGTGTTTTGCAATGTCTGCTTTGTATCTTATCAGACTATCATTATAGTCCTTTGGTTGCTTTATCGCCTCCCTAATAAACACTATGGACTGAACGATACAAACTATACCTATTAGCAAATTAATACCAAAAAGAGAAATAATGTGCAAGAACAGCATAGCCCCATTTTCACCTGAATAAATCGCCGCTATTATCCAAAGCCAAAAAGACAAAACTGCTAAACCCGCTAGACCGACCGAGCGAAGAATATAAAGTTTAACCGCCGGCTTTTCCGGTTCTTTGGGCGGATCAGGTTTTTGGGGTGCGACCAGGGCTTCTCGTTCAGGTTCGACCGGGGCTTGAGCATCCATTGTTTCGTTATAAGCATCCATCAGCCTCTTTTGCGTGTAAAGCGCTACTTCCAGTTCCTTTGCGCGGGTTGTATATGCCTTTAAGTCAATTTCCATTTTTTCATCCTCCACAAATTAAAAAAGTGCGCAGCCGAAGCCACGCACCGAAAAACGCACAACTCCGATTGCTGCGACACAAACTTAACGCCTACACAAGTACGCGAAGTGGAATATGCGTTTTTACCAAATGATAAAAACACATACTTGCGCTTGGCGTTAATATTCAGTTTGTGTCGCAAGACAATCATACTATAAAACAGCAAAAAAATCAAGGAGTTTAGCGAAATAGCCCTCCGGCGCGTATCATTTTGGCGCTCTTATACATAAAAGGAACCTCTTTTGTCTGCCAAAAAGGTTCCTTTGCTTATCTTATAAGAGTCTCCCTGCTGCAAAAAAATGCAACAGGGGGATATTTATTATGTCTTTTGCGCTTTATTTATCCGCATCATTTTATCATCTTGTTATTTCACAACTATATTAACAATTCTTCCCGGTACGTAAAGCTCTTTAATCACCGTTTTGCCGTTTATCGCCTCTGCCACGGCGGGTTGCGACTTGGCGAGTGCGAGCGCGTCGGCACTGCTTATATCGGGTGCGATTTCAATGCGGGCGCGTACCTTACCGTTTATCTGCACGGCGATTTCAATTTTTGAGTCAACGCATTTGCTCTCGTCGTATTCCGGCCACGAGGTTTGATTGAGCATACCTTCAAATCCGGCTGTTTGCCATATTTCCTCAGTGATATGCGGAGCAAACGGATTCAAGAGAATAATAAAGTCTTTAAGCTCGCGGCGGGTGATATTTCCTGTCGCGGTAATACTGTTCAGAAGCGACATAAGCGCCGCAATAGCGGTATTCATTTTGAGACTTTCGATATCCTCGGTCACCTTTTTGATCGTCTTGTGGAAATCGGTTTCTATTTCACTTCGGTACGAATCGCCTTCTTTAAGGCAATCGGTCAGCGCAAAAACCTTATCGAGAAAACGCTTACTGCCCTTTATTGAAGACTGGCTCCACGGCGCCGCTTTTTCAAAATCACCTATAAACATTTCATAAACGCGCATGGTATCGGCGCCGTAGTCGCGTACTATTTCATCCGGGTTTACAACGTTGCCGCGGGATTTTGACATTTTTTCACCGTTTTCACCGAGTATCATGCCGTGGCTTGTGCGTTTTGAATACGGCTCGGGATTCGGCACAACGCCGATATCATAAAGGAAATGATGCCAGAATCGGCTGTACAAAAGGTGAAGCGTTGTATGCTCCATACCGCCGTTATACCAATCAACCGGGCACCAGTATTCGAGCGCCTCTTTTGACGCCAGCGCTTTATCGTTATGCGGGTCGCAGTAACGAAGGAAATACCACGAGGAACCCGCCCACTGCGGCATGGTATCGGTTTCCCTTGTCGCTTTACCGCCGCAATGCGGACATGTGGTGTTTACCCAATCGGTCATTTTTGCAAGCGGCGATTCGCCGGTATCCGTCGGCTCGTAGGACTCTACGTTCGGAAGTGTCAGCGGAAGCTCGCTTTCGGGCAGCGGCACAAAGCCGCATTTTTCACAGTAAACCATGGGTATCGGCTCGCCCCAGTATCTCTGGCGGGAGAACACCCAGTCGCGCAGTTTATAATTGACCTTCTTCGCACCTATTCCCTTTTCGGTAAGCCACTCCTGCATTTTAAGCTTAGCGTCCTCAACCGAAAGTCCGTTAAGGAAGCCGGAATTGACCATAACGCCGGTTTCACAGTCGGTAAACGCCTCTTTGCTTATATCGCCGCCCGCTACTACCTCGATTATCGGAATATCAAACTTTTTGGCAAATTCATAGTCGCGCGTATCGTGCGCCGGAACCGCCATAATGGCGCCGGTACCGTAGGATATAAGAACATAATCAGAAATGTAAATCGGTATCTGCGTATCGTTTACCGGGTTTATCGCCATAACCCCTTCAAGCTTTACACCGGTTTTTTCCTTGTTTAGCTCGGTGCGCTCGAAATCGGACTTTTTCGCGGATTCGTCTACATACGCCTTTACTTCCGCGTAATTGGTTATTTTATCCGCCCATTTTGCAACCAGCGGATGCTCGGGCGAAATAACGGTATAGGTCGCGCCGAAGAGGGTGTCCGCACGGGTGGTAAACACCTCGAAATCATCGCCGAGTGTGGTTTTGAATTTCAGCTGTGTACCGTATGAACGTCCTATCCAGTTACGCTGCTGCGTCTTAACGCGTTCGATATAATCAACGTGGTCAAGGCCTTCAAGCAGTTTTTCGGCGTAATCGGTGATTTTAAGCATCCACTGACTCTTTTCACGGTGTACCGTTTCAGTGCCGCAGCGCTCACAGGCGCCGTTTACAACTTCTTCATTTGCAAGCACGCACTTACACGAGGGACACCAGTTAACCGACATTTTTTTCTTATAAGCAAGACCTTTTTTATAAAGCTGTAAGAATATCCACTGTGTCCACTTATAATACTCGGGGTCGGTGGTGTTTACTTCCCTATCCCAGTCGAAAGAAAAGCCGAGTGATTTAAGCTGACGCTTAAAATTGGCGATATTGTTTTCGGTAACGACAGAGGGGTGAATATGATTTTTAATTGCATAGTTTTCGGTGGGAAGACCGAAAGCGTCCCAACCCATGGGATACAGCACATTATACCCTTCAAGGCGCTTTTTACGGGCGACAATGTCAATAGCCGTATATGAACGCGGATGACCGACATGAAGCCCCTGCCCCGACGGATACGGAAACTCTACAAGACCGTAAAACTTCGGCTTGCTGAAATCGTCGCTTGCCGCGAAGGTTTTGTTTTCATCCCATATATCCTGCCATTTCTTTTCAATTTTAGCAAAATCGTATTTCATTTTATTTAACCTCGCTGTCTTCGATAATATCCTTCAAATCAACTGCCTCGCCGTCGCTCCAGATACGGTCGAGATCGTAGAATTCGCGCATCTCCGGCGTAAATATGTGAACTATAACAGAGCGGTAATCGAGCACTATCCAGCCCGATGATTTTCCCTCGATATGATGCGGCTTCTCCCCCGCTTCTTCAAGCGTTTCCTCGACCTCGTCGGTCAGGGCGCGAACGTGTGTATTTGAAGTCGCTGTGGCTATCAGGAAATACTCCGTAAGCGCCGTAAGATCTTCGACGCGCATTGCGGTAAGGTTTTCCGCCTTTTTGGTATCAAGAGCTTTTGCCGCCGTTTTCAAGATTTCTTCAGATTTCATAAGTCTTTCCTTTCAGAACGGTATAGTTATAAGCCGAAACGGTGTCCGGATGTACCGCCGCACCCTTTTCGAGCAATTCTTTTATTGTATATTCAAGCGCGTACAAAAGCGCCTTATCCTCAGATTCGTAAGCCAGCTTTCGCATTATGTCAACGTCGTCGTAATCGCGGTCCGCCGAAGTAAAATCGGCAAGATAAAGCACGCTTTGCAGTTTGGTCATATTCTCGCGGGCGGTGGTATGATAACGTATCGCCCCGATTATTTCTTCATCATCGATATCAAGAAAATGCCTTACGTACGCCGCGCCGGAAATGGCGTGCCAAAGCTTTTCGGCACTCCTTTCAACATCGGTTAGAATTATACCAAAAGCCTTAAAGATTTGCAAGTGTTCCGACTCGCTTGAATTCTTCGTTATATCGTGAAGCAGACCGGCGAGATATGCTTTGTTACGGTCCGCGCCGTAGAGATCCGCAAGGCGCTTTGCCTCGTCAGCCACACACAGCGAGTGGTAATATCGCTTTTCGTTCAGTTTCGATGAAAGCAAATTCTTATATTCATCAATTATTTTGCTGTTTATAAATTCCTCGTCTATTAACATATTCCCATACCTTTTCCGGTAAATATTTACGCTTGACGCCCTCGCGAAGTTCGGTTGAGGATATTTCGGTAACGGCGTTATCAAACACGGTGATTTGAGCACCCAAACCGCGCAAGCGCTCGACGTTTGCCAAAAAGCCCTCATCGTTCCCGCGGTTAAAAGCCACGAAAGAAGCGAGCGTTTTAAGCTCATCAAAGCGGTACCACGTATCAAGAGTTTTTATCATATCGCCGCCGCAAGCGATGAAAAAATCATCCGCGGGAAAAGCGCGTTTAAGCGCCTTGACGGTATCAACAGTATAGCTTTTACCTTCGCGTTCAAATTCTATAAGGCATAACTGCGCCTTATCGAAATCTTCGCACACTATTCTGCACATTTCTATTCGGTCGGCGTCCGGAACGCTTTGTACATGCTTTTTGTGCGGCGGAATTCTGTCGGGAACAAGCAATACTTTATCAAACTTTTCGCTGCCGCAAAGCGCGGAAAGTATCTCATAATGACCTATATGAAACGGGTTGAAGGTTCCGCCGAATACTGCTGTTTGAGACATATTATTTCACCAAAAAAATCTTTTTATCGTCCTTATTTTCACGGTAAACAATAAACTTTGAGCCGATGACCTGAACAACCTCGGAATGCGTTTTATCCGCTATCATATCCGCCGCCTGCCTTGAAGTCATACCGCTGGTTTCGAGAACGCACGCCTTTATCAGCTCGCGAGAGGTGAGCGCCTCTTGTGCCTGCTTAATCACGGTATCGGTAATACCGCCTTTTCCGATGTGCAAAATTGTATCGTATCCGTTCGCCATACCGCGAAGTTGAGCGCGCTGTCTTGAATTCAACATAATATCACCGTTATAAGTATTTCTTGATTTCTTCTTTAAACCGCCTGATCGCCTTACCGCGATGGCTTACCGCGTCCTTCTGGCGGGCGGTTATTTCGGAAAACTTGCCAACAGGGCTTATAAAGAGCGGGTCGTAACCGAACCCCTCGCTGCCGGACTCGCAAAAGTCAATAAGACCTTCGCATTTGTCCGACACGGTAAACTCCCTCCCGTCGGGAAAAACGCAGGCGATAGCGCAGGCATAGTGCGCGGTGCGCTCCGCCGCGGGCACACCCTCAAGTTCTTTCAGAAGTTTTGCGTTATTGGCGGCGTCGTCGCCGTGAAACCCGGCGTATCTCGCGGAATATATACCCGGCTTGCCGCCGAGCGCGTCGACGCAAAGCCCCGAATCGTCGGCAACGGCGGGAAGATGCGTGAACGCGGCGCCGGCACGCGCTTTGATCAGCGCGTTTTCGGCAAATGTCCTGCCGTCTTCAATCGGCTCCGGCATTTCGTCAACAAGGTCTTTTTCGGAAATCAAATCAATTCCGAGCGCAGAAAAAATGCGTTCAAATTCTCTGATTTTTCCGGCGTTTTTAGAGGCAAGAAAGAATTTCATCACGCGTCACCGCCGTCAAAAATTCCATCTGCAAATTCCTTTGCGTTGAACGGTTGCAGGTCGTCGATTCCCTCTCCCACGCCGATATATTTTACCGGTATTTGCAGTTCGTTATGAATGGCGATTACGATACCGCCTTTCGCCGTACCGTCAAGTTTCGTAAGAACGATACCGGTAATATCGGTTACGTTCTTGAACTCTCTCGCCTGATTTACGGCGTTTTGACCGGTCGCCGCGTCAAGCACTAAAAGCGACTCTTTTGAAGCGTCGGGCAATTCGCGCTCAATGACGCGGTTAATTTTCGCGAGTTCTTCCATAAGATCCTTTTTGTTATGAAGTCTGCCGGCGGTATCACAAATAATAACGTCCGCGCCTCTTGCTTTCGCAGAGGCAATGGTATCAAAGACAACAGAGGCTGGATCGGCGCCCTGCGTGCTCTTAATTACCGGTGCGCCCGCGCGGTCGCCCCATATCTGTAACTGTTCTATCGCCGCCGCGCGGAAGGTATCCGCCGCACCCAAAACCACCTTCTTCCCCGCCGCCGTAAGCAGTGAGGCAATTTTTCCTATCGAGGTGGTCTTGCCTACGCCGTTTACGCCGATAACAAGTATAACAGACGGTTTGGTTTCAAGATTAAGACCGGTGTCCTCGCCGAGCATTTCAAGAATGATATCGCGCATAAGCAGTTTTATCTCTGCCGGATCGGTGGCGCCGTTTTCTTTTATCTTACGGCGTAACCTCTCGCAAATATCCGTTGACGTTTTAACGCCGATATCCGACATTATAAGCAATTCTTCAAGCTCGTCGATAAGGTCTTCATCAATTCTCGTAAAGCTGTTGACAATGGAAGTGATGCCTGAAGATATGGAATTACGCGTCTTATTAAGACCGTTTTTAATTTTGCTGAATAAGCCCATTTTACGCTCCCCGGTTTTCAAGTAATAATTTCTTTTCAAGTTCAGCGACGTTCAGTTCAAGAAGCTTTGTAACGCCCTTTTCCTGCATGGTCACGCCGTAAAGCATATCCGCCGCCTCCATAGTGCCTCTGCGGTGAGTAACGCAGATAAACTGTGTATTGAATTCACTGCGCTTCATATAGTCGGCGAAGCGTTCAACATTGATATCGTCAAGCGCTGTATCAACCTCGTCAAGGAAGCAGAACGGCGGCGAATTGACCTGCATAATGGAGAAGTATATCGAAAGCGCGACAAGCGCTTTTTCACCGCCGGAAAGGCCGTCGAGACTCGGAACGTTTTTGCCCGGCAGGCGCGCTTCGATATCAATACCGCTTTCAAGTATGTTCTCCGGGTCGGTAAGGCGCAGATTAGCCGTACCGCCGCCGAAAAGCTCACTGAAAGTCTTTTTAAAGTTGGCGTTGATCTTATCAAAGCCGATAACGAAAAGCTCCTGCATCTGCGAAGTAAGCTGGTTGATGAGCTTATGCAGACTCGCGCGCGCGGACTCGACGTCGTCAATCTGTGCTTTTAAGAAATCGTAACGCTCCTTGACTTCCTTGTATTCCTCGACCGCCGATACGTTCACGTTGCCGAGAGCTCTTATCTTTGATTTAATGTCGGCAAGCTGACGCTTGGCCTCATTCGGCTTATCGATTTCAATACCCGTCTCCTCCGCCTCACTGCGGGTGAGTGAGTATTCGTCGTACAGGCGGCGGATTACGTCGTCGTATTCCGCTACCATAACCTCTTTACGCTCCGAAAGCCGTGCTATTTCACCGACGATTTTTTCGCGTTCCGAAATGCGTTCTTTTTCGCCCGAACGCAATTCAACTCCCATTTTTTCAATATTGTTGCGCTCACCCATCAGTTTTTCGATTTCGGAGTTCATATCCGAAATTTCGATTTTAAGATTATCAATACCGTCCTTTGAAGCGGATATTTCCTCGACGAAGCGCTCAATTTTATAGTTGAGCGCGGATATTTCCTCGTCAATTTCTTTAGTGCGAGACGCTCTGCCTGACACCGTGTTTTCAAGCTCCGCCGCGGCTGCAAGAAGCGCGGAAACATCCTTTTCTTTTTCAATTATCAGCAGTTTTGTCTGCGTAATGTTTTCAGAAAGCGACTCCCGCTTACCTGAAAGATCATCTCTGCCGCCGGACATTTCGGATATTTCAGACTGCAATTTTTGACGCTGCGCTTCAATCTCATCAATTTCGGCTATTGCCTTTTCGAGTGAAACGGTCAGTTCGATTATCTTCCTGTCCGCGTTATCGCGTTCAAAAATAAGCGAATCCCGCGCCGAATTATTTTCAGCGCGTAAATCGTCAATACGCTTTAATTCGGCAAGCGTTCTGATTTTATCCTCGTTGGCGGTTTTAAGGTCAGATTCTACCGCGACGATATCGGCGCCGACCTGTGCGGTCGCCGAAACGGCGGATTCATACTGCGCTTTTAAGTCCTTTTCTCTTTCGGTGAGCCTATCTATTTCGCCGCTTATGCGCTTTATATCGGCGCCGCGGCTGAGCAATCCCGCCTGCTTTACGAGCGAACCGCCCGTAATGGAACCGCCGGGGTTTATTACCTGACCGTCAAGCGAGACAACCTTAACACGGTGACCGAACTTTTTGGCAATAGTCACCGCGCTGTCAATGTCCTCCGAGACAAATGTGCCGGAAAGCAGATGCTTTATTATTTCAGAATACTGTTTATCCGTTTTTACAAGATCGCTTGCGATACCTACAAAACCGAACAGCCCGTCGGCTCCGTTTTCGCCCAAATCACGGGACTTTACCGTCTCGAGCGGTAAAAACGTCGCTCTGCCGAGGTTGTTTGTTTTAAGATAGTTAATCGCCCTTTTGGCTACCGCGTCGCTGTCAACGACAATATTCTGTATCGCGTTACCGAGCGCCGTTTCTATTGCAATACTATATTTTTTATCAACCGAAATAAGTGATGAAACCGTACCGTGTATGCCGCGAAGCAATCCTTTTTTTGACTCCGAAATAACCGATTTTACGGATTTCGAAAAGCCTTCCATGCTGTTTTCAAGTTCGGTAAGAATCTGTACACGGCGGCGTTTTGTTTCAATATCTATGCGCACCTCATCAAGCTCGGCTTTGAGCTTTTCCTCGGTTTCCTTCCTGCTTTGCAGGCGCATACGGTAACCGTTAAGCGAGTTGGTCGAAGAGGTAATCGTTTCCTCACATTTTTCGAGCAGTTTTTCCGTTTCGGCAAAATCGCCGTCAAGTCCTTTTGCTTTTTCGTTTGCGGCGGCTATAAGTTCGTCCACAACGCCGGCGCGCGACTTTATCTCTTCAATGGAAGTGCTCGCGGTAGTCATATTGACCCTCGCGTCGGAAACGCGGGCGGTAAGCAGGTTAAGCTCGTGCGCCTGTTCCTCCAATTTACGGGATATTTTTTCACTGTCAAGCAAAAGCTCCGACAGTTCGCTTTCAAGTTCGGAAAGTTTTTTTACAAGACTTTCTTTTTCAACCTTCAACTGTTCCGCGCTCTCGCGTTTAATATTCATCTGAGCGAGCGCCGAAGAATCATCAAGGCCGAGTTGCTGACGTTCGGCGGTAAGCGACGCGATTTTTTCGCCGCAGTGGTCTATTTCATTTTGAGTTACGGCTATCGCACCCTCGATTTTTACCGCCTCTTCGTTTTTAAGAACGATATTTGCGCGAATAGACTCAATATCGGTCGTAATCTCGGTAAATCTGGCGGTGTTTTGCTCATTCTGCGCGTCGTAATCGCTGAGTGCGTCTTCAATTTCTTTATATTTTAACTGTGCCGCGGCAATTTTGCTTTCCTGCGCACGCAAAGCGTCCTTTGAGTTGTTAAGTGTGTAAAGCCACAAACCTATTTCAAGTTGCTTTTTCTCTTCAGCGAGTCCTAAAAACTTTTCCGCCTTTTCACTCTGCTCCTTGAGCGGTCCTACGCGCGATTCAAGCTCACCCATAATATCTTTAAGCCGTATCAGGTTTTCTTCCGCGGCGGTAAGCTTACGCTCCGCGTCAATTTTGCGGTAGCGGTATTTGGATATGCCGGACGCCTCCTCGAAAATATCGCGGCGCTCGTTAGACTTTGAGCTGATGATATTATCGATTTTGCCCTGACCTATCATTGAGTATCCGTCCCGTCCGAGACCGGTATCCATAAACAACTCGTTTATATCTTTAAGCCGCACGGTAACGTTATTGAGCAGATATTCGCTTTCATGGGAGCGGTAATATCTGCGCGTTACGGCAATGGTATCATTATCAAAATTAAGCGAACGGTCGCTGTTATCGATATTAAGCGTTACTTCGCAAAAGCCGTGCGGACGCCGCTCGTCCGTGCCGTCAAAAATAACGTCCTCCATTGACTGACCGCGCAGGTTCTTGGTCGACTGTTCGCCGAGCACCCAGCGTACGGCGTCGGCAATATTACTCTTACCGCTGCCGTTCGGACCGACTACCGCGGTAATACCTTTACCGAATTTAAGCACCGTTTTATCGGCGAAAGACTTGAATCCCTGTATCTGTATCGAGGTAAGCAGCAAAACTATTCACTCCCCTTAACGTAAATTTCATCACCTTGCAGCCGACTGTCAGGCATAACGCTGCAAAGATAACCGAATTGCTCCAGCTTTTTTATATTTTCCCTGTTTTGCCCCGTCATTTTTGAAATCGCGGTCGGCGCGACAAACAGAGTGTATTTTCCTTTTTTATCCAGTAAACCGAGCGCATTTTCAAGAAACAGCCTGGAATAACAAAGCTCACTGAACGCCGGATGCCACGGACCGCTGACGTAAGCTTCTTTTTCTATCGAATGAAGACCTAATCGGATGACCTTAACACCGGCGGACTTAAACAAGACAAGCAGTTCAGCGCAGATTTTCACGGCTTCCTCAACGGTTTGCGGTTTATAATGACCGTCCGCGTAAAGCGCGGCAAGCGTAGTCCCTTTAAGCACTATCGTGGGATATATGCGTACCGTTTCGGGTTTCAGCGCGATTATCTTATTCGCCGTATCAACCGCCTTTTCATCGGTATCGCCGTAAAGTCCGGTCATCATTTGAAGTCCGAGCGAAAAACCGTGTGCTTTAATGAGTTTTGAGGCGATTATCACGTCTTGCGCGGTATGACCGCGATTGTTTTTAAGCAGTACGCCGTCATCCATACTCTGCGCGCCGAGCTCTATCGAGGTAACACCGTAAGATTTAAGCAAATCGAGTATATCGCGGTCTATGGCGTCAGGTCGCGTTGAAATCCTTATCCCCCTGACGTCGCCCGATTTTACAAAAATGTTCGCGGCGCTTAAAAGCGATAACATATAATTTCTGTTAATTGCCGTAAAACTGCCGCCGAAAAAGGCAATTTCGGTATTTTCCGGGTCGTAGCCGGGCGACTTCTTTGCGGTATTTACCGCGTTTATAACGTCATTTTCGCCGGGCAGAACCGTAACACCCGTAATATGCCGCTGGTCGCAGAAACTGCACATATTAGGACAACCGACGTGCGGCACGAAAAGGGATATGTTGGCGTGAGCGGAACTCATACGGGCTCACCCATAAGAGAAAGCGCCTGCTTTGCAGCCATCTCCTCGGCGTCCTTTTTGCTTTTTCCGGTACCAACGCCTATTGTGTTTGAATTAAGCCGCACCTCCACGGTAAAAAGTTTATCGTGGTCGGGACCCTTCTGGTCGGTCAGAACGTAGGTGACGCTCTCTTCCGGATTACGCTGTATAATCTCCTGAAGCAATGTTTTGTAATCTTTGAAATCCGCCTTTACGTCGTAGCCGTCAAGCTCGGCAAGAACAAAACGCATAACGAGCTTTCGCGCGGGTTCCATACCGCCGTCAAGATAAACCGCGGCAAGAACCGCCTCAAAAGCGTCGGCAAGTATAGAATCGCGCTCGGCGCCGCCGTTTTTGCGCTCTCCTTTACCGAGCAAAAGATACTCGCCCATATTGAGTTTTCTCGAAAACGAGCAAAGCGTTTTTTCACATACAAGTGACGAACGAAGGCGCGTAAGCTCGCCTTCCGGCATTTTTTTGAAGTTTTCGTAAATATAGCTTGAAACGATAAGCGATAAAACCGAGTCGCCCAGAAATTCAAGGCGCTCGTTTGAGGAAACACCGCCGCGCACCTCGTTTGCGTACGACGAATGCGTCAGCGCGTTTTCAAGCAGTTTTTTATCCCTAAAAGCGTATTCAAGGTGTTCTTCAAAAGTTTTCATATATACTCCGTTTAACGTATTTTCAGTTTCAGCTTAAGCCCTCGGATATTTTGCCGATAACGTCGTTTTCGGCAAAGCTTTTCGCCTGCCTTACAGCGTTTTTAATAGCTTTTGCGTTTGAACTGCCGTGCGCCTTGATAACCGGTTTATTGACGCCGAGAAGCAGTGCGCCGCCGACCTCTGTGCTGTCCATCATAGATTTAAGAGAATAGAGGTCTTTTTTCAGCACGAGCGCCGCAAGCTTGTTAGGCAGACTTTTATACATCACGTTCTTTATCATTTTGAAGAGTGTGCCCGCGGTGCCTTCAATAAGTTTAAGCGCGATATTGCCGGTAAACCCGTCGGTAATGACTGCGTCGCATACGCCCTTCGGCATTTCGCGTGATTCAATGTTGCCGATAAAGTTAACAGGGGCTTCACTTAAAAGCTTATATGCCTCAACACGCAGTTCGTCGCCTTTCGTATCTTCGGTACCGATATTGAGAAGTGCGATTTTCGGGTCCAATCTCGATTCAACAAGTGAAAGATACGCGCTCGCCATTACGCCGAACTGCCTTAACATTTCGGGACGGCATTCGCTGTTTGCGCCCATATCCATCAGCATATAAGAGCCTCCGGGAGCGGGTATCATAGAGGCGAGAGCAGGTCTTTTAACTCCTTTAATCCGCTTAATTATAAGCGTACCGCCTACGACGATCGCTCCGGTCGAACCGGCGGAAACGAACGCGTCGGCGTTGCCGTCCCGCAGTTCGTAAAACGCGTGCGCCATAGAGCATTCGCTGTGCGCTTTGAGAATTGAGGTAGGATCGTCATGCATAGTAATAACGTCCTTACAGTCAACTATTTTAAGTCCCTGACCGAAGTCGAGAGCGTTATCCGCGATTACTTTTTCAATAATTTCTTTATCTCCGGTAAGCGTAATATCCACGCCGCACTCGGCGTGCGCCAATGCCGCACCTTTTATTATTTCGACCGGCGCGTTATCGCCGCCGAAAGCGTCTACCGCTATTCGCATATATTCTCTCCCCCTTCAAAATATTTAAGCGCCCGGCTTGAAAGCGCCGCGTACCGTTCGCGCTTGTCCCTTATATGGCTTTCAAGCGGCGGTAATATACCGAAATTAGCACCCATGGGCTGAAAATCTTTAACGCTCTCATCGGTTATGTAATTCAAAAGCGCACCCGTCATAGTATATTCGGGCAGAATGAGCGCTTTTTTGCCCTGCACTTTTCTTGCCGCGTTGATTCCGGCTACAATGCCGCTTGCCGCGGATTCCATATATCCTTCAACACCGGACAGCTGACCCGCAAAAAAGACATTGCCGTTCTTTTTAAGTGACAGATCCCGCGCAAGCAGCACCGGTGAATTGATAAAAGAATTACGGTGCATAACGCCGTAACGCGCAAACTCCGCGTTCTGAAGCCCGGGTATCATGGAAAACACCCTCTTTTGCTCACCGAATTTAAGATTGGTCTGAAATCCGACGAGATTATAAAGCGTGCCCGCGCTGTTCTCGCGTCGCAGCTGAACCGCCGCCCAGGGGCGATGACCCGTACGCGGGTCACGAAGCCCGACAGGTTTAAGCGGACCGAAACGTATACTGTCCGTCCCGCGCTTTGCAAGCACCTCTACCGGCATACAACCCTCGTATACTTTAAGACCGCTGTCGACATCGTGTAAGGGCGCGGTCTCGGCGTTTATAAGCTCGCCATAAAACGCCTCATACTCCGCCTTATTCATCGGACAGTTTATGTAATCACCCTCGCCGTCAGAATACCTCGACGCCGCAAAAGCAATGTTCATATCAATACCGTCCGCCTCAACTATGGGCGCCGCCGCGTCATAAAAGTTGAGATTCTTTTCACCGCAGACTCTCTCTATATCGCGGGCGAGTAAATCATCCGTAAGCGGACCGGTAGCGATAACCGTAACGCCGGTCTCGGGAATCTTCGTAACCGTTTCGGATATAACGTTTATTCGGCTGTCGCCCTTTATAAGCGCGGTAACTCCGGACGAAAAAAGGTCGCGGTCAACCGCAAGCGCGCCGCCCGCGGCAACCGTACACTTATCCGCAACCGTGAGGCAAACCGAGCCGAGTCGTCGCATTTCCTCTTTTAAGAGTCCCGCGGCGGAATCAATCCTGTTTGCTTTTAAGGAGTTGGAGCATACAAGCTCGCAGAGATAATCACTTTTATGGGCAGGCGTGCGTTTTTGCGGCTTCATATCGATAAGGTCAACCTCTACGCCGAGGTTTGCCGCCGCTTTTGCCGCCTCACAGCCGGAAAGTCCGGCGCCGATAACGGTGATTTTATTCATTATTTGCTTTCCTTTTCTTTTTTGGTCTTGCGTGAAGGACATTCGGCGTTCATGCAGTATTTCCTGCCGCGCACGCCTTTGATAATATAACTGCCGCATTCACTGCACTTTTCACCGGTTGGTATTCCCGGAGAAGCAAAATTGCATTTCGGATAATTAGAGCATCCGTAAAACTTATTGCCCTTCTTTGAAACCTTTTTGATAAGCTTGCCGCCGCATACCGGGCACGGCTCCTTTATCTCGTTTTCGGGCATCGGTTTTGTGTTTTTGCATTCGGGATACCCGGGACAAGCCAGAAATTTGCCGAAGCGACCCGACCGTTCAACCATTTTTCTGCCGCATTTTTCGCAGATAACGTCACTTTCAACCACCGGTATTTTCACTCTCCTGCCGTCAAGCGCTTTTTCAGCTTTCTTGTAAAGTACATCAAAATCCTTATAAAAATCGGACACGGTATTCAGCCACTTTTCGTCGCCCATGCCGATTTTATCGAGACTTGTTTCCAGATTTGCCGTGAATTTTGTATCGATTATTTTTTTGAAGTATTCGTTTATGAGATCGCATACCAGAATACCGAGCGTAGTGGGTTTAAGCGCCTTCTTTTCACGCTTGATATACTCACGTTGTAAAATATTCGTGATTATCGGCGCATAGGTCGATGGTCTGCCGATACCATTCTCATCGAGCGTTTTAATAAGCGTAGGCTCGGTGTAGCGCGCCGGTGGCTGGGTAAAGTGCTGATCGGGAACTAAAGCTTTAAGTTTAAGAATATCACCCTTGTTCATCTCAGGCAGATTTACACCTTCGTCGGTTTCCTCATCTCTTCCCTCTTCATAAAGCGCCGTAAAGCCGTCAAACTTAACCTTGTAACCGTTTGCTTTGAAAAGATAATCTCCCGCCGTTATATCAACGGCAACCGTATTCTGTACACACGGCGTCATGAGCGAAGCGAGAAAACGCTCCCAGATAAGTTTATAAAGCTTATACTGTTCCGCCGTAAGAGATGACTTCGCCTTATCCGGTGTTATCTCAATATTAGTGGGACGTATCGCCTCGTGAGCGTCCTGAGCACCGCTTTTCGTCTTGAAATAACGCGGTTTTGCGGGCAAATAATCGTTGCCGTATACTTTTGAAATATAAGCGTTTGCGGCAAATCGCGCTTCTTCGGAAATACGCAGCGAATCGGTACGCATATAGGTGATAAGACCGGTTATGCCGTAACCCGCCACGTCAACGCCTTCATAAAGCTTCTGCGCAACGCTCATTGTACGCTGACCGGTAAAGTTTAACTTGCGGGACGCCTCCTGCTGAAGGGTTGAAGTTGTAAACGGCGGCGCCGGCTGACGCGTTCTCACGCCGCGCTTAACGTCACTTACCGTAAATTGACGGTCTTTGAGGTATTCAACAATTCCGAGAGCCGTTTTTTCATCACGCACTGTATCAAGCTTTTTGCCGTCAGCCGTGCCGAAAAGGCGCGCTAAAAACGCCTTACCCGCGCTTAAAAGCTTAGCGTCAACCGTCCAGAACTCCTCCGGAACAAACGCCTCTATCTCGCGTTCACGGTCAACTATAAGGCGAAGCGCAACGGTTTGAACTCTGCCGGCGGAAAGTCCGCTTTTGACTTTTTTCCACAAAAACGGACTGAGCTTATAGCCGACTATGCGGTCAACTATACGCCGTGCCTGCTGCGCGTCGACAAGGTTGATATCTATTTTGTGCGGATTCTTTATACCCTTCTCAACGCCGCTTTTTGTTATTTCGTTAAAAGAGATGCGGTTTTCATCATTGAGATCGAGTCCCAATATCTGCGACAAATGCCAGGAAATTGCCTCGCCCTCACGGTCCGGGTCGGTCGCGAGGTAAACGTAATCGCTGGCGGCGGCCGCCGCTTTGAGTGATTTTATGAGGTCTTTTTTCTCGGGCATATTTATATAATCCGGCTTAAAATTGTTATTGACGTCAATGCCGAACTTTGATTTCGGTAAGTCGCGTATATGACCCATTGACGCCATAACGTTATAGTCAGCGCCAAGGTATTTTTTGATGCTCTTGACTTTTGTCGGAGACTCAACAATTACCAGTTTTGACATTTCAAAACTCCCTTACTGATTCGAAATTTTATACTTGCCGCCGGGTAAAGACGTTATCAGGTGCTCGAACTCAAGCTCGGTAAGCGCAGAGAGGAGCATTGCGCCGTCTATATCCGAAACGGATAAATCGTCAACCGTAAATTCCGGCTTAACTAAATTATTATACACTAAAAGTGCCTCTTTGGAAAGACCGGAAAGTAACTTTTTTTGTGAACTTTTCTTTAATTTTTCTCTTTTTTCTTCTGTAAACGCCTTTTTAATATCAATTTTCTCCGGAAAAGCGGCTACGTACCGGGTAAAGATATCCGAGCTGTCAAGAAGCGGGATGGCGCCGTCACGAAGCAGCGCGTTTGAACCCTTGTATGCCGCATCCGCCGGATTACCGGGTATAACGAATACGTCTTTTCCCTGCTCTGCCGCGTGTGCCGCCGTAATGAGCGCACCGCTTTTATCAGGCGCCTCAATAACCGCCACACCGAGCGACAGTCCCGACATCATACGGTTTCGCACCGGAAAACTGAATTTATACGCCTTATCCCTCGGCGGATTTTCGCTTATAATACAGCCGTTCGCAATAACCTTTTTAACAAACGCGCGATTCTTGGATTCAAGCTGCGTAATGATGCCGTCCGCCGCAACCATTACCGATCTGCCCGAAGCGCTTATCGCACCCTCGTGCGCGGCGGTATCAGCGCCGACCGCCGTGCCGCTCACTATAACCATACCGGATTTGGCAAGACGGCGTGAAAGCGAATACGCCGCTTTGCGGCCGAATTCACTGACCTTTCGCGGGCCTACTATGCAAAAGGTCGGTTCGCTGTCAAAATCCGGAAACGCACCTTTTATGAATAACGCGAGCGGAGGAACGGAAATGTTACGCAGGCACTCGGGGTAACGCACGTCAAAAACGGGAATTATATCTATACCGGCACTTTCGCAGTCTTCAATAATTTTTTTGATCTCTTCCGCGGAAACCGCCGATATGCGCTCACGGCACTTTTCATCAGCGGCGGCGCACTTTTTCAGACCGTCAAGCGAAGCATCAAGCATATTTTCCCGGCAAAGCGCTTCGTATAACGCCGCCGAACGGCGGCTCCCCGCACCGAAAGCGCGCAAAAGCGCGATAACATTGTATAAACGGTTTTCTGCCATTGTCAACGTTTAATCAGCTCCCACATCACTATTGCCGCCGCGGCGGAAGCATTGAGTGACTCCGCCTTACCGCGCATATCCACGGTAACGGTTTTATACGCACCCCTGCGCGTCTCTTCAAGCAAACCGTTTGCCTCGTTTCCGATTATTACAACATCGCCGTCAGAAAACGCCGCTTCGCCGATTTTCAGGTCGGCGTCACGCTGAGCAATACAGGCGTAACCGCGAAGCGAATTATCGTTCAAAAAGGATATTATGTCCTTGCAAAAATAAAGCGGCAACCGTAAAAGCGTTCCCATTGAAGCGCGAAGCGCCTTCGGCGAGTATACGTCGCAGGAATCGCCTGAAATAATCATTCCGTCGATACCGAGCGCTTCCGCCGTTCTTGCGATAGCGCCAATATTCGCCGGGTCAGCGACACTTTCGAGCGCAACATACCTGCCGTTTGTGCTTATCGGTTTGCCTGTTTCAGGCATACCGCACAAAGCGATCACACCCTGCGGCGTCGCGGTATCGCTTATTCTGCCAAATAAATCATCGCTCATAATCACGCCGCTTTTTGCGTTATCGGATAAAACGGCGATATCGGAAGCAAACTTCAGGTAAGCCGTTTCCGATAAGACGAGCGTATCAAATGTTACACCGTTTTCTGCCGCGTCAAGACAAATCCGAAGACCTTCAAGCACAAAAAGTCGGTTTTCTTTGCGTGCTTTTGAGGACTTTTGAAGCAGTGAAATCAGCTTCACAAGGCGGTTATCTTTTGCGGTTATTTGCTTAAAATCAAGCATTTTAACTCCCTTATAAAAAGCAAAATGCGCCCGAGAACAAAAACTCTCGGGCGAAAACAATTATTTCTCAAGCGCCTTTTGGGCGGTCTTTGCAAGATTTGCAAAACCTTCCGCGTCATTGACCGCTATGTCGGCAAGCATCTTACGGTTTATCTGAACGCCGGACTTATTGAGGCCGTTCATAAATGTCGAATAATTCATGCCGTTTATTTTCGCGGCTGCGGAAATACGGGTTATCCAAAGACGGCGGAAATCACGTTTTTTCTGCCTGCGGCCGATGTAGGCGTAATTGCCGGATTTCATTACGGCTTCTTTGGCTGTTTTGAAAAGCTTTGATTTAGCGCCGAAATAACCTTTTGCAAGTTTTAATGTCTTTTTTCTTCTTTTGCGTGTTGCCAACGCACCTTTTACACGTGCCATTTAAGTTCCCTCCACTTCAAAGTCCCTATTACTTATAGGGAATCATTTTCTTTACTGCCGCAACGTTGGTTACGTCAGCGCATACGACCTTGCGCAGATTTCTTTTACGCTTTGTTGTCTTCTTATTAAGAATATGAGACTTAAAAGCGTGCGCACGTTTTACTTTGCCGTTTTTTGTGAGTTTGAAGCGCTTTTTCGCGCCACTGTGTGTTTTGATCTTAGGCATTTTGAACCCTCCAATATTCTTTATTTAGCCGCTTTCGGGGCTAAAAACATTAACATATTACGTCCTTCCATCTTTGCAGCCTTTTCAACGTTTGCAAATTCCTCGCAGTAGGCGGCGAACCTCGTCATAGTATCAAGTCCTATTTCAGGATGCCCGAGTTCCCTGCCGCGAAAACGTATGGAAACCTTGACTTTGTTACCGCTCTTCAAGAACTTTATCGCCTGATTACCTTTGGTTTCGAAATCGTGAACGTCTATACCGAGACCGAGTCTTATTTCTTTTATCTCGATAATCTTCTGATTCTTTCTGACTTCTTTTTCCTTTTTGGACTGCTCAAAACGATACTTTCCGTAATTCATGATTTTGCAAACCGGCGGCGTCGCGTTAGGTGAAATATTTACGAGATCGAGATCCCTGTCATAAGCCGCTTTAAGAGCGTCAGCGACCGGCATTATACCGAGCTGGGAGCCGTCCTCTCCGATAACGCGCACCTCTTTGAATTTTATCGCCTCGTTTATGGCTAATTCTTTACTGCTGATTGTGAAGCACCTCCGTAAAAAATAAATTAAGACACGAACATAATATGCCCGTGTCCTTCAAATCATAATCGCTTATTGACCCTGAAACTTAAATATCGCAGGGTGAGAAACACGGCATTTCTACTTCATTGTCAACGAATATTATACCACTGAAAATCAATTTGTCAAGTAAAACTTCACGAAATTTCAAGTTCCCGAATCGAACGCATCTGATAGCTTACGTTTTTAAGGGTATCGCTGTGGCGCAAAGCCGAAGCCGCACCTTTTACCACACTGTATTCGGGATCGTCAAGAGGTATTGCCTTCGCGCCGACAAATTCGGAAAGCAATACGTCCATGCCGAAAATCCTGGATCCGCCGCCGGCAAGATAAAAACCGTCATTTTTAATATCGGCAAGCAAATCGGGATCGGTTGCCGAAAGCACATCTCTCACCGCGTTACATATATTCGAGGCCGTTTCTTTAATCGCAAAAAATATTTCAGTCGTAGTGATTTCAAAGCTCTCAGGCAGACCGGTGAATACGTTTCTGCCCTTCGCCACAATGGCGATTTCCACCGGACGTTCAACCACCGTACCTATCTGCTTCTTGATAGACTCCGCGGTAAGCGGGCCGATTTCGATATTATACTCCGAACGCACGTACTTTATAATCTGACTGTCAAAATCAAAAGACGCTACAGGGAAAGAATCGCAAACAGCGATGCCGCCCATTGAGATAACGGCGATATCGGTCGTTCCGGCGCCAACGTCTATTATGAGATGCCCGTGCGGCTTTGAAAAATCAAGATCAAGTCCGTAAGCTATTGCCAGCGGAGATTCGATAACGAATACGTTTCTGCCGCCGCCCGCAACCACCACATTTGAAAGGGAGTGATGCTGAAGCTCGGTAAGTCCGGAAGGCAGCGTCGCCATTATACGCGGGCGCATTATGCGATTGCCGAACGCTTCTTCCATATAAGTTTTAAGCATGCTTTCGGCAATATCGTAATCGGAAATCTTGCCGCGCTCTATCGGGTTCAGGCAAACAAGACTTTCGGGAGTGCGCCCGAGCGTCTGCCGTGCCTTTTCGCCGTAATAAACCGGCTCCCAGGTCTCACTGTCTACCGTAACGAAACTCGGCGCTTCAAGAACTATTTTCGAGCTTGAAAAAATAACCGTTTTATATGAGCCCAAATCAATACCGATATCAGTTGCCATTATTAACCCCCGTTTGTTTCTTTTTGCGTGAAGTTGAAAGCACCGCCGCGCAGTAAATCTCGCCGACGCCCGCAAACATCAGTTCCTTCGCACACTCGTCAAGAGTAGCGCAGGTCGTATAAATATCATCGAAAAGTAATACGCGCTTAATGTTTAACCTCTTTACAGTATAATACTTGCCCCGCACATTTTCAAGTCTGTCGGCGAAACTGCTTTTATGCTGTTTGGACTTGAAGGGTTTTACCTTCAACACACCGCGCAGATACGGCAAACCGAGAATATCCGAAAGCCCGGCGGCAATTTTCCCGCCGTGGTCAAAACCGCGGCGCAAAAGACCGCTTTTAGAGTTCGGTACGCTTATAACAGCGTCAAAATGCAAATCGCCGAATACAGTTTTAACGGCGTTCGCCGCCTTTTTCGCAAAGAAAGGCGCAAGTTCTTCACGTCTGCCGATTTTATATGAATAATATGCTTTTTGCGCGGCGCCGCTGTTGATATAAGCGGCGACAATGCCTGAAAAACGGAATTCCCTGATTTTGCAGCGGCAAACATCCTTGGGCAATCCGCACTTTACGCACCAGTTTCTGTAATCTATGTTGTTAATAACTCTGCCGCAGTATTCACAGAATACGTTTCCTTCACGGATAATTTCATCGCATACGGCGCATTTGTTCGGATACAGGCAACTTATAACGCTGTTATTACTCATACCGCTCATCCAAAAACTCTTTCAGCAGAGTATACCTTAAAGTCTTTTTATCGTTTTGACACATTTTTACAAACGTTTGCCTGTCCCCCACCGCCACAAAAAGCTTTTTTGCTCTCGTGACCGCCGTATACAGCAAATTGCGGTAAGCAAGCGGTGCCGGTACGCCGAAAACCGGCATTACTACGCAGTCAAACTCACTGCCCTGGCTTTTATGAATAGTTATAGCATACGCGAGTTCGATTTCTCCGAGCGTTTCGGCGGTGTACATGACTTTTCTGTTATCGTCGAAAAGAACGCATAAACTGCCGGCGGCGGCGTTAACCTCGGTTATAAAACCGACGTCGCCGTTGAAAACGCCGAAACCGGTCTCTCCGTCCGGCTTTTCCCACTGCAAGTCGTAATTATTCTTTATCTGCATCACCTTGTCTCCGCGATAGTAATAAACGCCCTTGTAGCTCAGATGAACGCCTTTGACGTTCGCGTTAAGAAACTGTTGAAGCAGATTATTATTATTAAGACTGCCTGTTTCGTATTTTCTTGACGGGCAAAGCACCTGTATATCCCTTATCCCGTCGAAGCCGTATGCGTCCGGCAGGCGCTTTGAGCAAAGCTCAAGCACGGTATCGGTAACGCTTTGCGCGCTGTCCCGCGTAAGGAAGAAGAAGTCGCCCGAGTTGTTTGAAAGGTCGGGTATTTCCCCGCCGATTATCGCGTGTGCGTTGCTTACAATAAGGCTTTCGCTTGACTGACGGAATATCTTTTTCAGCGCGATATACGGGACCTTTCCGCTGTTTACCAGATCGCCGAGCACGTTACCCGCGGAAATGCTCGGGAGCTGATCGGCGTCACCAACAAGGATTATTTTGCACGAAAGGCGAACCGAGCGCATAATCGCCTCAAACAGAAGTGCATCGAGCATTGAGGACTCGTCCACAATCAAAACGTCACAGGTAAGCGGATTACGCTCGTTTCTCGCAAAACGGGTTTTGCCGTCTTCAACCCATTCGGCTTCAAGAAGACGGTGGATGGTTTTTGCCTCATAGCCGGTAAGCTCGGTAATACGCTTTGCCGCTCTGCCGGTCGGCGCCGCGAGAGTTATCTCGGCGTCACGCATTTCAAACAGCTTAATTATGCCGTTAAGCGCCGTCGTTTTGCCCGTCCCGGGACCGCCGGTAAGTATCATAATATTGTTTTCAAACGCCATGCGTATGGCGTCGCGCTGTTTATGCTCGAATTTAATCCCGAGCTTATTCTCCACATAATCTATTTCAAGCTCGTCTACCGGCAGACTTTCGTTTCTCGCCATCCCCGCTTTTATGCGCGCGGCTATATATTCCTCTGCAAAATAGTATTCGGGAAGCGCCAGAAAGACCTCGTCATCTATCCTTTCGGAAGATAACGCGAGCGACTGTACAAGAAAGTCGCATACACTTTCCAGACGATGATAATCGCTTCCAAGCAGCTTACACGCAACCGGAAGCAGTTTCGATTTCGGCAGGCAGGTATGTCCGTTGGCAAGATTACTTTTGAGGATGTATTCTATCCCGGCGCAAAGGCGCTGCTCGGAATCGGGAGATATACCGAAATCATACGCCATTCTCTCGGTCTGCTCAAAAGAAATATCAAAATCGTACTTGCAAAGCAGATAGGGGTTTTCTTTAACATCATTTGCACATTCGGCGCCGAGCGTTTTATAAATCCTGACGCACCTTTCGGGCGATACGCCGTAAGGCGAAAGCAAAAGCGTGATATCTTTAATGCCGTACCGGCGCTTGAACTCGGCGTTGATAGCGGCGGCTTTGCTCGCGGATATGCCGTTAATCGTCGCAAGCTCGGCATAATGATTTTCGATGATATTCAGAGAATCCGCCCCGAATCTTTCAACGATTTTTATCGCAGTGCTCGGACCGACGCCCTTTATCGCGCCGGATGAAAGATATTTAAGCACCGCGGAGGCGGTTTCCGGTGTTTTTCGCTCAAAGCTTTTTACGGAAAACTGTTTTCCGTAGACCGGATGCAGCACGTATTCTCCCTCAAACTCGGCGCTTTCGCCTTCGGAGAGAAACGGCATAACGCCAACCGCGGTCACGTTCTGTCTGCCAACACGAATAACGGCTACCGTATAGCCGTTACTGTCGTTGCGGTATGTAATTTTATGCACAGTTCCTTTTATGCGGTTCTCATCCGCCGTCATACTGTTTTTCATCCGTTTCTCCGATTCCAAAACCGTCTAATAGCGCGCTGATGTTTTCGGAAGTCATCAGCCGTATATCCGAGCCGTAACAATACCTTTCGCAGGTTGCGGTCTCTATGCTGTCAAGTTCATCCGTAATCGCCGCGATGCCGTCGCAGAATTCACCGCCGTACCAACGGAGTTTTTCCGAAAAACAGCGCAACTGGTCGGCGGCATGACCGCGTTTCAAAAACAGGACCGTAAAGCTTTTGGGCTTTACATCCGGCATAAGAAACGCCGCCCTGATAATATGAATGATATCGCAAAGCCCGAGAGCGGCAAATACTGTTATCGCGGTAAATAATACGGCTTCTATCACAAATACCACCTCATCACATAATATGCAAAAAGGCGGTATTTGTTAAAAAACACAGGATTCCGTTTATTTTATGGTAACGTCTATCGTAGACTTTCCGACCTGCCATATGCCACTGTACAAATCGGATGTAAACACTACTTCCAGAGTATATTTACCGGGTGTCTTATCGCTCAAATCAACCAACGTGTACAAGTCGGAAGAACTAAGATGTTCGATCACGTCTTTTTTACCGCAAATCGTAACGTTTTTAATACTCTTATCAAGCGAGGCGGCATACTTTGAATCAAGACCTTTGTATTTAACCTGATCTTTGCTGAGATTAAACGTTCTCTCGCTGTAATCGGACAAATCGACCGTAACGGTAAAGAATTCGATTTTTTCCGCAAGCTTCACTCCGTCTTTCAGCGCCGCGGAAACCTCAAATACGTTTGAAGAACGTGAAACACGGGTCAAATCTATCGGCGCGAGAATCACTTCCTCCATACTGTCGACAACGTCAGGCGTACCGATTACAGTAACCTCGCTTATATCAATAGAGTAATCGATATCATCCTCGTTCATGCCTTCCGGCATATTGGTAAACGCCGCGACTACCGGCAAGGTCGCCTTTTTGGATATCGGCTGTGTAACTTTAAGCGATTTGAAACTGAGCGTCAAATAACTGTCTGTAACCAGTCTGCCCTCGCCGTCAACAACGCTGCCTTCCGGCGTAAAGCGGTAGAGCACTTCGCCGTCTTTATCTTTGAGAATCACATAGGAATCAAACGTAGCCGTGGCAGAAAGCGTTTCGTTGACCTCGGCGTAAGACTCCGCGTAAAAAATCTTATCTATAGTGGCACGCGGACCCTTTACGGTAAGCGTACTCTGGTCGGTATTCGTAACCACAGGATCTTCCGCCACAAGACCGTCCGCCGCGCTTGCGCCGACAAGCTTCGGCTTAATCGTAAACTCTTTTGTATCCATATAATCAAATCTTACGTTAACGGTTGACGGTGTTATAGACTTGAAAGTGTACCCCGTGACGCTGCTGTTGCGGTTGCCGTGCACCTGAAGCGCGTATGTGCCCGCGGACGTAACGTCCGAAACATCTACCGAAAGGTAGAAATCGTTTTTTGAGAGGCTGCTGACAATATAGTTCGGCCCGCTGAGCGTAACGGTAAAATTCTTGGTTGAAACATCCGTGACAACACCGAGACCCAACTGGCTGACAACGGTGTTTTCTATAGAGATCGTCGCGGTAACGTCGGTAAATTTTTTATCACTGATCGGATTTTGGTTTACCATTACCGAAATCCATATTGCAAATGATAAAACAAGCGAAAAGACAATTACGAACTTTTTGTTTGAAAAAATTCTGCTGATTTTCAATTTGAAGGGCATCTTAATTCTCATTGTTTTCACCCTCCGAACCGTTTTTATTCGACTTGCCGAATTTCGGCAAAACCCGCTTGATTTGCGAGAATACCGGTATCTGGCTCTCTTTATCGCTTGAATTTATAAGTTTATCCTGAAGCTCAGCGTAGGCCGTAGCCGCGGTATAATTCCGCGCTATTTTTCCGTTACACGCGATAGATATATTGCCTGTTTCTTCGGAAACTACAAGCACGACCGCGTCTGAATTTTCCGTCATACCGATAGCCGCTCTGTGACGTGTGCCGAGATGAGAAGAAATATTATTATTCTGCGTAAGCGGCAATATACAGCCGGCGGCGTAAAGGCGACCGTCGCGCACAACGACCGCGCCGTCGTGCAAAGGCGATTTCGGATAAAAGACATTGCATACCATTGATACCGAAGGTTTAGCGTCAATAACGGTACCTGTATTGATTATTTCGCCCAACTGTGTTTCACGTTCAAAAACTATCAAAGCACCGATTTTGTTATCCTTCATATTGCCGGCGGCTTTGCAGATACTGTCAATGGCGATTTTCGTAAGTTCCTCTTCCGAATTGAGCAACTGCCCCGAGCCGACCTTGAACTGACCGATACGTTCGAGCATTCTGCGAAGTTCGGGCTGAAAAATTACCGCGAGGGCTATAATTGCGGAATTGAACACGACCGCCAGAACCCAACGCAACACCGTAAGCTTGAACCACCGGGCGACAAGATACAACCCCAGCAGGATAATTATACCCTTGGTAAGCTGACCGGCTCTGGTTTCACGCAAAAACTGTACGGCCTTGTAGATAAGAAACGCGATAATCAGGATATCGATAACGTCAAATACCGTTATATTCGAAACCGCGTAAACTATCTGATTCCAAAGACCGACTATAAAGTTAACAACCACACTCAAACGAACTTCCCTCGCTCTCGAATCTTATTCACAGTTATTTTAACATATTTTTTTTCGTCATTCAACTACTTTTTTAATATATTTATATATTTCACTGTCTTAATCAAGTATGAAACATCTGCGGGCGTTGTAAATACCGACGGCGCTATCCGTACGGTACCGCCGTTTACCGTTTGCAGCTTGCGGTGCGCGAGCGGCGCGCAATGCAAGCCCGCCCGTACTGCGATTCCATTTTTATTGAGATATGCCGCCACTTGCTGTGAATCGGCATTTTTCACGTTAAACGCCAGAACCGGCATATAAGCGTCATCGTTCATATACGGCGTATAAAGCTCTATATGCGGCATTTTTTCGAGATTTTCGTATATCCGTCGTATATGGTTCATTTCTCTCTTATACGCACCGATACCCGCCTCATTCAAAAAATCGATTCCGGCTGACGCGCCGATGATAGCCGGAACATTCAGCGTACCGCTTTCATACCGTTCGGGCATAATATCCGGCTGATAAACGCTCAGCGAATTTGTACCCGTACCGCCCTCGATAAGTGTGTTGCCGATGTCGCGTTCCGCGATAAGAATACCGAGTCCCATAGGCGCGTAAAGTCCCTTGTGCGGAGCAACGCACAAAAAATCGATGCCGCATTTTTTCATGTCTATCGGCGCTACGCCCGCCATCTGCGCGGCGTCTACGCCGAAGGCAATATCTCCGCGCCTGCATAACTTTCCGATTTCATATAGAGGCAATGTTTTGCCGCATACATTTGATGCGGCGGTACAGAAAATCAGTTTTGTGTCGTCGCGTATCAACGAAGCAAAACTTTCAACTGTTTTTTCATCGTCTTTCAAATCAACCGCCGCAATACTGAATTCCGCTCCGGTTTTTTTGAGCGGCCGCACAACCGCGTTGTGTTCAAGGTCCGAAATGATGACGTGGTCACCCGGTTTCAGAAATCCTTTGAGAACGTAGTTTATCGAAGCGGTGCAGTTAGCGGTGAATATTACCCTGTCGCCACCCGAAGCGCCGAAAAAGGCGGCGATTTTTTCGCGTGCGGAATATACCGCCGAAGCCGCCTCTACCGACAAATCGTGCCCTCCTCTGCCGGGGTTGGCGGAATACTTCAAAAGCGCGCGGTTGACTGCTGATATCACCCTTTCCGGCTTTCTTCCACTCGTGGCGGCGTTGTCGAAATTTATCATTTTTTCACTCCTTTCCGATGGTTTTTATTATTGCAAAAAGCTCAAAAACTGTCAGCGAAGGCGCCTCAAGGGCGCCTTCAAATTATAAATCCAGAATTTCAAGTACCTTTACGGAAGCGCCGTTCAATACGCTTTCAACCTTTTTTATATCCGCGCCCGTGATTATTCCGTAACCGCATCCGCCCGGGCGGGTTTTGCGTTCAATGCGTGCGGGAATTCCTATACGCCTTAACGCGTCCCGCCCTTTAAGTGCGTTTGTCACAGAAGGCGTAACTATCATATATTGTCGCATAATTTTCCTCCGTTCGGTGGGGACTATCCCCCTTTTCATCCTATGCAAAACGCGCCTTTTTAGATAATTGTATTTTTTAAGAAAAGTGCCTCTCCACACAAAAAAATAACTGCCCGAAGGCAGTTATTTTTTTAATTTGTTTTTGCTTATTTACCGTAAAGCTCAACGAGTTTTTCAAGGTGAGCTCTGCGCGCTTTTGCGGTTTCAGCCGCTTTCTCAAAGAGCACTTCGGCACGCTCGGGGAATGAGCGAGTAAGTGATGAGTAACGCGCTTCGCCGAGTATAAACTCTTTATAATCGGCAGTCGCGGGCTTGCTGTCAAGCGAGAACGGGTTCTTACCCTCCGCTTTAAGCGCCGGGTTATAACGGAAGAGATCCCAGTAACCGCAGTCAACCGCACGCTTCATTTCCTTCTGGCAGTTGACCATACCGCCCTTGATGGAGTGCATCTCGCACGGTGCATAACCGATTATAAGTGAAGGACCGTCATACGCTTCCGCCTCTTTGATAGCTTTAAGCGTCTGATTCTGGTCGGCGCCCATCGCTATCTGTGCTACGTAAATATATCCGTAAGACATCGCGATTTCCGCAAGACTCTTCTTTGCTATCGCCTTGCCGGCCGCCGCAAACTGCGCGACCTGACCGATATTTGAAGCCTTTGACGCCTGACCGCCGGTGTTGGAATAAACCTCGGTATCAAATACCATAATGTTTACGTTATTACCGGAAGCGAGAACGTGGTCAACACCGCCGAAGCCAATGTCATATGCCCAGCCGTCGCCGCCGAATATCCATACAGACTTCTTGGAGAGGTATTCGCTGTTTTCGAGAACGTCACGGCAAATATCGCAGTCGGCGCCGGCAGCTTTGAGCGCGGCAACGAGCGCCTTGGAAGCGTCGCCGTTCTTCGCGCTGTTGTTTACGGTATCAAGATACTCTTTTGCCGCAGCCTTAACATCAGCCGACGCGTCACCCTCAGCTATCGCTTTAACATCGTCAATAAGGCGGTTTCTTATCGCTTGCTGACCGAGATACATACCGTAGCCGTGCTCGGCGTTATCCTCAAAGAGCGAGTTAGCCCAGGCGGGACCGTGACCCTCGGCGTTTACGGTATACGGACTTGTAGCAGCCGGACCGCCCCAGATTGAAGAACAACCGGTAGCGTTTGAAATATACATTCTGTCGCCGAACAACTGAGTGATAAGACGTGCGTAAGAGGTTTCGGCACAGCCGGCGCAAGAGCCCGAGAATTCAAGAAGCGGCTTCTTGAACTGTGAAGTAATTACGTTTGCGTCGGAAGCAACGTCAGCTTTCTCCGCAACCTTTGCCACACAATAGTCAAACGCCTTCTGCTGTTCAAGCTGTGATTCCTGCGGTACCATTTTGATCGATTCTGTCGGGCAAACGCCTACGCAGACGCCGCATCCCATACAGTCAAGCGGAGAAATAGCCATTGTGTAGGCATATCCCTTATTGGTAACGAGTTTTTCTTTCTCGGCAACTTTAAGGCAATCGGGAGCCGCCGCTTTTTCGTCTGCCGACAAAGCGTACGGACGAATCGTAGCATGCGGACAAACGAACGCGCACTTGTTACAACCGATACATGTGGTATTGTTCCACTCGGGGACCATAACCGCCACGCCGCGCTTTTCAAACGCGGAAGCGCCCTGCTCAAAGGTACCGTCGGCATGGTCGCTGAAAGCGGAAACAGGAAGCTCATAACCGTTCATAAGACCGACCGGCTTCATGATGGTATCAACCATCTTTTCAAGCTTGGTGTTATCCTCGCCGGCCGCAACCTTTGCCTCATCCTCGGCGTCAGCCCAGGCGGCGGGGACATCGATTTTAACGTAAGCGGTAGCGCCGGCGTCGATCGCCTTCCAGTTCATGTCAACAATATCGCGGCCCTTCTTTAAGAATGAGGCCTCCGCCTTCTCTTTCATATACTTAATGGCGTCTTCGGGCGGAAGAACAGCCGCAAGCGCGAAGAAAGCAGACTGCAAAATCGTATTTGTACGTTTACCGAGACCTATCTGTGCGGCAAGGTCAATAGCGTTAACGGTGTAAAGCTTGATATTGTTTTTGGCAATATAGCGCTTTGCCTCCGCGGGCATATGCTTGTCAAGCTCCTCCGGCGTCCACTGGCAGTTGATGAGAAATACGCCGCCGGGCTTAACGTCGTTAACCATTTTATAGCCCTTTATTACATAGGAGGGATTATGGCAGGCAACAAAGTCCGCCTTATTTATATAGTAGGGACTCTTTATGGGTTTATCACCGAAACGAAGGTGCGATACGGTGATACCGCCGGTCTTCTTCGAATCATACTGGAAATACGCCTGAACGTATTTGTCGGTATGGTCGCCGATGATTTTGATCGAGTTCTTGTTCGCACCGACCGTGCCGTCACCGCCGAGGCCCCAGAATTTGCACTCGATAGTGCCCGCCGCGGCAGTGTTCGGAGCCTCCTCCTCAGGCAGCGAAAGACCGGTAAGGTCATCGACTATACCGATAGTAAACTGCGCCTTCGGAGCGTCTTTGGCAAGCTCTTTATAAACCGCAAATACGCTTGCGGGCGGAGTATCCTTCGAGCCGAGACCGTAACGTCCGCCGATAACGGTATCAACCTTGCGGCCGGTAGCGGCAAGAGCGCCTACAACGTCCATATAAAGCGGCTCGCCGAGTGCGCCGGGTTCCTTGGTTCTGTCAAGAACGGCTATTTTCTTCGCGGTAGCGGGAATTGCGGCTACCAGCTTTTCAGCCGAGAACGGACGGTAAAGGCGAACCTTTACAAGACCTACTTTTTCACCGGCGGCGGTGAGATAATCTATAACCTCTTCCGCAACGTCGCAGATAGAGCCCATGGCGATTATTACACGCTCCGCGTCGGGTGCGCCGTAGTAGTTAAAGAGCTTGTAATCAGTGCCGAGCTTTGCATTGACCTTGTCCATATACTCTTCAACAATAGCGGGAAGCGCGGTATAATACTTGTTGCACGCCTCTCTGTTCTGGAAGAATATATCGTCGTTTTCATGCGAACCGCGCATCGTGGGATGCTCAGGATTAAGCGCGCGCTTGCGGAAAGCGGCAACAGCGTCCATATCGCACATCTCTTTAAGGTCGGCGTAATCCCACACCTGAATTTTCTGGATTTCATGAGAAGTACGGAAACCGTCAAAGAAGTTGATAAACGGAACTCTGCCCTTTATGGAAGCGAGATGAGCAACCGCGCCGAGATCCATAACCTCCTGCGGATTTGTTTCCGCAAGCATGGCAAAGCCGGTCTGACGGCAGGCGTAAACATCGGAATGGTCGCCGAAAATGTTGAGAGCGTGGCTCGCAACGCAACGGGCGGATACATGGAACACGCACGGAAGCAGCTCGCCCGCTATCTTGTACATATTCGGAATCATCAGCAAAAGACCCTGAGAAGCGGTAAAGGTGGTTGTAAGAGCACCGGCGGCAAGAGAGCCGTGAACGGTACCCGCCGCACCTGCTTCGGATTGCATCTCAACAACGTTTACCTTAGTACCGAAGATGTTTTTAAGTCCCTGGGCTGACCACTGGTCAACATAATCAGCCATAGGACTGGACGGCGTTATCGGGTAAATACCGGCAACCTCAGTAAAGGCGTACGCCACATGAGCGGCGGCATTGTTACCGTCCATCGTTTTGAATTTTCTGGACACTTGAAATTCCTCCTAAAAATTTATCTTAGAATCGCTGAGGCGACCCCATACATAAATGATTATAACACTACATCTTGTATTTGTAAATAGAAATTTCATATAAATATCGCAGAAATTTTAATGCTTTTTGCTTGACAATTTTGTCTGTTAAGGTATAATTATAGGTAATCTGGTTTCTGGAGGGGTAATATGGCAATACTCGTAACGGGCGGCGCCGGATATATCGGCAGTCACACCTGCGTTGAAATGTTAAACGGCGGATATGATATTGTAGTTATTGATAATCTCGACAACAGCAACAAAAAGTCGCTTGAAAGAATTGAAAAAATCACCGGCAAAAATGTTAAGTTCTATCAAAACGATGTGCGTGACAAGTCGGCTCTCAAAAAGGTATTCAGCGAAAACAGCATTGAGGCGGTAATTCATTTTGCCGGGCTCAAGGCGGTCGGTGAATCAGTCAAAAAGCCGATAATGTATTATGATAACAACCTTGAAAGCACCATTTCTTTAATTGAAGTTATGAATGAGTTCGGCGCTAAAAAAATAGTGTTTTCCTCCTCTGCCACGGTTTACGGCGTAACGAAGGAAATGCCGCTTAAGGAAGGTATGCCCACCGGCGCGATAAATCCGTACGGCAGAACCAAGCTTTTTATAGAGCATATTTTGCGCGACCTTTATATATCGGACAATGAGTGGTCGGTCGCACTGCTTCGTTACTTTAACCCGATAGGCGCACACAAAAGCGGCACTATCGGCGAGGATCCGAAAGGCATACCGAACAACCTGATGCCGTACATAGCGCAGGTCGCGGTCGGCAGACTCGAAAAGCTTCACGTTTTCGGCAACGATTACAATACGCCGGACGGTACGGGTGTGCGCGATTATATTCACGTCGTCGATTTGGCGGTCGGTCATGTCAAGGCGGTCGCCTGGGCGCTTACAAACACCGGCTGTGAAGAAATAAACCTCGGCACCGGCAAGGGCACTACGGTGCTTGAGCTTCGCGCGGCGTTTGAAAAAGCTTCCGGCATAGAAATACCGTACGTAATAGACCCGAGAAGACCGGGCGACCCGGATGAGGTTTACGCCGACGCCTCCAAAGCGGCGGCGCTGCTCGGCTGGAAAGCGGAACGCGGTATAGAAGAAATGTGCGAAGACACCTGGCGCTGGCAGAAAAACAACCCCAACGGTTACGAAAACTGAATATAAACGCCCTCAAATTGAGGGCGATATCCGCCCGTGGCGCAGCTGGATAACGCAGCAGATTCCGATTCTGAAGACCGGGGGTTCGAATCCCTTCGGGCGGGCCAAAAAAAGCAGAGTGATACCATAGGTATTGCTCTGCTTTTTTAGTTTCGACAGAAACGAAGGGATTCGAAAAGGGCGGTCGCGAAGCGATGCCGAACTTTCAGTGAACGTTCGGCAAGCCCGTGGGCGTGTAGGCGCGACATTCGCGCCGTAGCGAATCCCTTCGGGCGGGCCAGAAAGAGAGCATTACACTTTTGGTGTGGTGCTCTCTTTTCGGTTTCGACAGAAACGAAGGGATTCACCTCTGCTGTTAAATAAGCACACCCACTACCTGATTCGCGCTTGTAAAAAACTCTTGACAAATTATATCGCGTGCGATATAATTACATCAGGGTGATGAACTGATGAACAATAAATATGAGCGGCTCCTGCTTAAAAACCAGATATGTTTTCCGCTATACGCCGTATCGAATATGATAACGCGCAAGTATAAACCTCTTCTTGACGAACTCGACCTTACGTATACGCAGTATATTGTAATGATGCTGTTGTGGGAACACGGGCAGACAAATGAAAAACTCCTTTGCGAGTCACTCTGCCTGAAATCAAACACGGTTACTCCCCTGCTCAAGAAATTACAGGACAAGGGATATATCGAAAAAACGCGCGACAAAGAAGACGGTCGAAACCTTGTTATTACGTTGACTAAAGCGGGTAAAGAATTGCAGGATAAGGCGCTCGGTGTACCGGAATGTATCGCAAAAGAATTCGATTTAACGCCGGACGAGGCGGCTGAGCTTTACAGGATCTTATATAAGCTGCTTGATCAGGATAAACAAAACGAAAACATATAAACGGAGGCTAACAAAATGAAAACGGTTTATGATTTCACGGTAAAGGACAGAAAAGGAAACGAAGTCAGTCTTTCGGACTATCGGGGGAAGGTTCTGCTCATCGTCAATACAGCGACGGGCTGCGGCTTCACACCGCATTACGATCCGCTTGAAGCCATGTATAAAGATCTGCGGAACAAGGATTTCGAAATCCTTGATTTCCCGTCCAATCAGTTTGCCGGGCAGGCACCGGGCAGCAACGACGAGATCCACGATTTCTGCACATTGAAATTCGGGACAGAGTTTCCGCAGTTTGCCAAAATCGACGTCAACGGCGAGACCGCCGATCCCCTTTTCGAGTTTCTCGCAACTGTAAAACCTTTTGAGGGCTTCGGAAAAGGGCTCAAGAACGCGGCGCTTAACAAGTTTGCGAAGATGAACAATAAAAAGTTCGGTCAAAAGACGTATATCGGCTGGAATTTCACTAAATTTCTCATTGACCGCGAAGGCAACGTTGTTGCGCGCTTTGAGCCGACCGTAGATATGAAAGAAGTAAGAGAAGCGGTTGAACAGTTGATCGGTTGATTTTATGAACATAATTGACATAATTAAAAAAAGAAGAAGCGTAAGGACCTTTGACGGAACAGCTCTTCGTACCGGGGACAGAGAACGTATCATAGAATATGCAAAGCTGGCGGATAATCCCTATCAGCTTCCGGTGGAATGGAAATTGCTTGACGGTAAGGCGCAGGGACTGTCAAGCCCGGTAATTGTCGGAACCGATCTTTTTATTGCCGGAAAAATGCCTTGCCGGACCCATGCGGAAGAAGCGTTCGGATATTCTTTTGAAAAAATCGTTTTGTATGCCGAATCCATCGGTGTCGGCACAACCTGGATAGCCGGTACCATGAACCGCTCCGCGTTTGAAAGAGCCATTGAGCTTAAAAGCGGCGAACTGATGCCTTGCGTCAGTCCGCTTGGATATCCGGCGCAAAAAATGTCATTGAGGGAAACCGTAATGCGCAACGGTATCAAGGCGGACAGACGACTTGATTTCGGCACTCTGTTTTTCGACAAGACGTTTGCAGCGCCGCTTTTGCCGGAAAAAGCCGGCGTCATAGAAAAAGCACTTGATGCGGTACGCCTTGCTCCGTCCGCCGTGAACAAACAGCCGTGGCGCGTCGTGATAAGCGGCGACAAAGCACATTTTTACGAAAAGCGCAGCGACAGATATACACAGAACGGCAGGGATATTCAGAAAATAGACATGGGAATCGCACTATGTCACTTTGAACTTGCGGCGGCGGAATGCGGATTAGATACGGTATTTGAAATCAAGGACCCGGGGATTGAGGTCCCTGACAAAACCGAATATATCGCTTCCTACGTTTTCAAAGCAAAAGAATAGGTCTGCAACAAGGAGAAAACAAAGTGAAATACGGTGAATCAACTTTCGACATTCTGTATCTGCTTTTTGCAATTATAAGCGGAACAGTCATTCTGATCAAAGCAAAAGACCGCGCGGGTCGGCTGATGGGTTTCGCCACGCTGTTTCTCGGATTCGGCGACGCTTTCCACCTCGTCCCGCGTGTCCTGAACTATTTTGTCAACGCGGATTTTACGGCAGCGCTCGGACTCGGAAAGCTTGTTACTTCCGTGACAATGACGCTCTTTTACGTTCTGATTTACCACGTTTGGCTTGAGTATTTTCGCATGCCGGAGAAAAAGAGCGTAACTGCCGCGGTGTGGTTGCTCGCGGCGATCCGCGTCGCTCTTTGCGCGTTTCCGCAGAACGGGTGGGTCGATAACGGCAGTGATACGGCATGGGCTATCATTCGCAACGTTCCGTTTGTCATGCTTGGAGCGCTCATCAGTTTTCTGTATTTCGGTAAGAGAAATGATGACCGCATTTTCAAGCCGGTGTGGCTTTATATCCTGCTTTCATTCGCTTTCTATATCCCCGTAGCCGTCGGTGCCGGGTTTGTCCCGATTCTCGGGATGCTGATGCTGCCTAAAACAGTCTGCTATATTCTCCTGATCATAGTGTTCCTGTCGGCTGTTTACAAAAAACGGCGGCGTCCCGCATGAAAAGCTGTCGGACAACTGAAATCGGAGCATGTACCGTTATAATACCCGCATTTGATTATCCCCTCTTGCATTTCAAAAGAATATATGTTATACTGTTTACAGTTTCCTGACATTAAGGTTTTCTGCGTGAAAGGTGACGGCACAAAAACTTTTGCCGCACCGTATGGTGCGGCTTTTATTTTAGGAGGAAAAAATTATGGAATCACGAGTTGCGGTTATCAGTATTATTGTTGAGGACAGAGGCGCCACCGAGAAGCTTAACGCCCTTTTGCACGAGTACGGCGATTACATAATCGGCAGAATGGGTATTCCCTACCGTGAGCGCAAAATCAACGTTATTTCCGTCGCGCTTGACGCTCCACAGGATGTTATTGCCGCGCTTTCAGGTAGAATCGGCGCCCTTGACGGCGTAACCGCCAAGGCGGCATATTCTAATGTCGGCTGACGTCATCGCGCTTATCGACCGCCTTGCGAAAACGCGGTCGCTGACTCTCGAAGAATGGACCGCGGCGGTGAGCGGCTTTTCACCCGCCGCCGCCGAATACGCCGCGCAAATCGCACTGAGCGAGCGCAGAAAAGTTTACGGAAACGACGTATATATCCGCGGTCTCATTGAAATAAGCAACATATGTAAAAACGACTGTCTTTACTGCGGAATAAGGCATAGCAATCGAAAATGCGAGCGCTACCGACTGCAAAAAGCCGAAATACTCGCCTGTTGTAAGGAGGGTTATGCGCTCGGCTTCCGCACATTCGTACTGCAAGGCGGCGAGGACCCTTACTATACCGACGATGTCCTGTGTGATATAATATCGGAAATTAAAGCAACTTTTTCCGATTGCGCGGTAACTCTCGGCATGGGCGAGCGCAGCTTTGAAAGCTACAAACGCCTGTTTGACGCCGGAGCCGACAGGTATCTGTTACGGCACGAAACCGCGGATGAAGCGCATTACAGGAAACTGCATCCCGCCGATATGTCTTTTAAGGCGAGGATGGAGTGTCTTGACTTTTTACGCGATATAGGTTATCAGGTGGGTTGCGGTATGATGGTAGGTTCTCCATATCAGACCGAAAAGCACCTTGCGCGCGACCTTAAATTTATTGAAACGTTTTCGCCCGATATGTGCGGGATAGGTCCGTTTATTCCGCACGCCGATACGCCGTTTCGCGATTTCCCTGCAGGAAGCGCCGCTCTTACCTGTTACCTTTTGTCACTTATACGCATACAAAAGCCGAATATACTTCTGCCATCTACAACGGCGCTCGGCACGGTTGACCCGAACGGGCGCGAAAAAGGTCTGCTTGCGGGCGCAAACGTTGTTATGCCGAACCTCTCACCCGCGGGTGTCCGTGGCAAATATCTGCTTTACGATAACAAAATATGCACGGGCGACGAGGCGGCGGAGTGTGTGCGATGTATGGCGCGCCGCGTCGAAAACGTCGGTTTTCAAATTGTGCAAAACCGTGGAGATATTAAAAATACAAAGGAGCAAAACTAATGGCAATCTATGACCCCAAATCCCTTATCGCCGATGAATTTATTAACGACGGTGAGATAAAGGCGACGCTTGAATACGCGGAAAACAACAAGCGAAACGTCGCCCTTATCGACCAAATACTTGAAAAAGCAAGGCCGAAGAAAAAGGATAACGGCTACGTCTGCACCGGGCTTACCCACCGCGAAGCGTCGGTTCTTCTCGCCTGCGATATACCCGAAAAGACGGAGGAGATTTTCAAAATCGCGGAAGAAATAAAACTCGCATATTACGGCAACAGAATAGTGCTTTTCGCACCGCTTTATCTTTCAAATTACTGCGTAAACGGTTGTCTTTACTGCCCGTACCATTATAAAAACAAGCATATACCCCGCAAGAAGCTCACGCAGGAGGAAGTGAAAAACGAGGTTATCGCGCTTCAGGATATGGGGCACAAGCGCCTGGCGATAGAGTCCGGCGAAGACCCGGTAAACAGTCCTATCGAATATATACTTGAATGTATAAAAACGATTTACAGCATCAAGCATAAAAACGGCGCTATCCGCCGCGTAAACGTAAATATCGCCGCGACGACGGTAGAGAATTACAGAAAGCTCAAAGAGGCGGGTATCGGCACATATATACTTTTTCAGGAGACTTACCATAAAGAGAGCTATCTGCGGCTTCATCCCACGGGGCCGAAGCATGATTACAATTATCATACCGAAGCTATGGACAGAGCTATGGAGGGCGGCATTGACGATGTGGGACTCGGCGTTCTTTTCGGACTTGAGCTCTACAAGTACGAGTTTGCGGGGCTTCTTATGCACGCGGAGCACCTTGAAGCCGTTCACGGCGTAGGTCCGCATACGATAAGCGTACCGCGCGTAAAACGCGCCGACGATATTGACCCGGAGCAGTTCGACAATTCAATATCCGACGAAATCTTTGAAAAAATCGCCGCCTGCATCCGCCTTGCCGTTCCCTACACCGGAATGATAGTTTCAACCCGTGAAAGCGAAGAAGTGCGCTCAAAAATGCTCAATATCGGCGTTTCACAGGTAAGCGGAGCTTCCCGCACATCTGTAGGCGGTTATGCCGAAGCCGAACGCCCGCACGATACCGAACAGTTTGACGTCTCCGACCAGCGCACGCTTGACGAGGTCGTCCGCTGGCTTATGGAAAACGGGCATATCCCGTCTTTCTGCACCGCCTGCTACCGCGAGGGGCGCACCGGCGACCGGTTTATGAGTCTTTGCAAAAACGGTCAGATACTTAACTGCTGTCATCCGAACGCCCTTATGACGCTTGCGGAATACCTTGTTGACTATGCGAGCGACGAAACCAGGGAACTCGGCTGGAGAGTTATCGAACGTGAGCTTGAAAAAATACCCAAAGAAAAGGTACGGCAAATCGCACGCGAAAATATTGAAGCGATAAAGGGTTCAAACCGCCGTGATTTCAGATTCTGAGGTGAAATATGTCTCTTAATGAAACACCCGCCGCCAACCGCGTTCACATAGGTTTTTTCGGCGCGAGAAACGCCGGAAAATCAAGTCTCGCAAACGCAGTTACGGGACAGTCGATGAGCGTGGTTTCGGAAATCAAGGGAACGACCACCGACGCGGTGCATAAAACCATGGAAATACTGCCGATAGGTCCGGTCGTAATTATCGACACCCCTGGTTTTGATGACGACGGCACGCTCGGCACACTGCGGGTCGAGCGCACACGGCAGGCGCTTGCCAAAACCGATATAGCGATACTTACGGTAGACGCCGCGACGGGTATTACCGATACCGACCGCGAGCTGATAAAGCTTTTCGGCGATACGCCGTACATAATAGCGTACAATAAATCCGACCTTGTCGGTGGCGATAAAGCGGAAACCGAAAACAGTATATTTGTCAGCGCGAAGACCGGCGAGAATATATACAGATTAAAAGAAAAAATTGCGAAGCTCGGCGCAGACCGCGAAGAAAAAACGGCGGTTGCCGATATTCTGACCGGCGGCGATACGGTCATCCTCGTAATACCGATAGACGAATCGGCGCCGAAAGGCAGAATAATTCTGCCGCAGCAGTTAATACTGCGCGAACTGCTTGACCGTGGCTGCCGTGCGCTCTGCTGTCAGCCACGGGAGCTTTCGGGAACGCTTGAAAACCTCAAAACTCCTCCGAAGCTCGTTATCACCGATTCGCAAGTTTTCGGCGCGGTTTCAGAAACCGTACCCGAAAGCGTAATGCTTACTTCATTTTCAATACTGCTCGCACGCTACAAAGGCGTTCTGCCGGAGCTGATAAAAGGCGCGGCGCGTCTTAAAACGCTCAAAAGCGGCGATACCGTTTTAATATCCGAGGGGTGCACCCACCACAGGCAGTGTAATGACATCGGTACGGTGAAGCTGCCCGGCTGGATAGAAAAGTATTCGGGCGCCGCACCGCGCTTTGAATTTACGTCCGGCGGCGAATTTCCGGAGGACCTCAAAAAATACGACCTCATTTTACACTGCGGCGGCTGTATGCTCAATGAAAAGGAAATGCAAAGCAGAATTAAACGGGCGGGCGACTCCGGAGTACCGGTTGTAAACTACGGTATAGCCATTGCCGCGATGCACGGCATACTTCCCCGCGCTCTCTCCCCTTTCCCCGATTTGCGGAAAATTATCTCAATTTGATTATTATACAGGGTATGTAAATGAGCACGGCGGTGAGATTTCCTCACCGCCGATTTTTTCAGTATTTAGTATTTGCCGTCCAAAGTCCGTATTCACGCGCTTTTGAGTTGCAAGCGCAGTTTATCGCTTATCATGGCTATAAATTCGCTGTTGGTCGGTTTGCCGCGGTCGTTTTGTATAGTGTAACCGAAATAGGAATTCAGCACGTCAATATCTCCCCTGTCCCACGCGACCTCTATTGCGTGGCGGATAGCTCGCTCAACACGGGAGGAGGTCGTGTTGTACTTCTTTGCAACCGTCGGATAAAGCAGTTTTGTAACAGAGTTTATTATATCGTTATTTTTGACCGAGAGTATAATAGATTCGCGCAGGTAGTGATAACCTTTTATATGTGCCGGCACGCCTATCTGATGAATAATCTCGGTCACCATGAGTTCAAGACCCGAATCGGTAAGTACGTTGTTTTTCACAATTACCGGCGAAACCTCGTTTTTCCAGCCGGAAAGCTTTATTATCCTTTCGGCGAGCATATTCATATCAAACGGTTTGAGAAAATAATATGAGGCGCCGCCGTCCAGCATTTCTTTTTCAAGGCGGCTGTTATCAAAGCTTGACATCGCCATTACGAGCGGTCTTTCCTTTTCGTCAATTTTTTTGATCTCGGAAAGAACGCTTAAAATATCGGCGTTCGGCATAAACACATCAGCGAGTATTACGTCCGGCTTTAACTTCTTTGTCGCCTCAATTACTTTTAATCCGTCTTTCTCACAGAGGGTTACATCCATACCGTAGCTTTTTAGCGAGCGTTCACAGTTTTGACCTAAATCTGCGGAATTATCCGCAATGATTACTTTTAATCTCTTTTCCATTTTTTTGCCTCCAAATATTTTTTGTATCCATATATTACCATACAATTCTGCAAATTTCAATACCGAAATCTATTTTTTTTAGATTATTTTTTGCGTATTTTGGATGTTTTTGGCTAAAATTTGACATTTTTTATCATTTATTGATTTCCCGGACAATTTTTTTGCCGAATTTTGAAAAAACTGTTTGAAATAGTAAAAAAACGTAGTATAATGTAAAAAAAACAGGAGGTACAATATGAAAAAGTTTTTCGCGGAATTCAAAAAATTTGCTCTTAAAGGCAACGTTATGGACCTTGCGGTAGGCGTTATCATAGGCGGTGCGTTCAGCGCTATCGTTACCGCGCTTACCGCCAACTTTATTCAGCCGCTTATTAACAGTATCGGCGGCGCAGAGGTCGGCGGTGCGATCAAACTGCCGTGGGTAGATTACAGTAATCTTTCCGCTGAAGAAGCCGCCGCGCTTTCGCTCAATTACGGCGCCTTCATTACGGCAATTATCAACTTTGTAATAATTGCCCTCGTTTTATTCCTTTTGGTAAAAGGTATGAACAAGCTTATGTCCATCGGCAAGAAGGAGGAGGAGCCGGCTGAGCCGACAACAAAGACCTGTCCTTTCTGCAAGAGCGAGATAGTCATAGACGCGGTCCGTTGCCCGAACTGCACTTCTGAGCTTCCACAGGAAGAAGAGGAAAAAGAATAATAACATCCACCGTATAATTAAAACGCCCGCCTAAAAGACGGGCGTTTTAATATTGCCGTGCGAAACATTACTTGTTAAGCAGGTATACTCCGATATTCAGGTACCCCGCCGCCGCAAGCCATATTATATAAGGTATCTGCAAAAGCGCCGCGGGGCGCGATATTTTATTGAATTTCAGTATCATGGCAATAACAGATGCGAAAAGTGCGAGTAATATTACGAATGCCGGCAAAAACTGCCGCGCCGAAAAGAACACCGGCGACCATATAAAATTCAAGAAGAGTTGAATGCCGAACAGCATAAAGGCGCCGTTTTTATCGGCATATATGTCGCCGCTGTTCCATATAAGATACAGCGATATTCCCATAAAGATATAGAGAACCGTCCATACTATCGGAAAAACCGCGCCCGGCGGCGACAGCGGCGGACGCTCAACCGTTTCGTAAATATCCATATCGCCTCTTGTGATAAACGCCGAAAGCCCACCGACCGCCAGCGGGATTATCAAACTGATTATAAGACGTTTCAAATTGAATTTCAAAATCATAAATATGCCTCCCACCGTTATATTCTATGTAATCGTAACCGTTTTAATACGCCCGTGGCGGAAATCACGCCGCGGGCAGAAACTTTTTTCTGTTTTCGGAAAAAAATATGTTGATTTTTTCGGGAAAGTGTAATATAATTGTGGACAGCGTTTTTGAGAGGAGGACACATATATGTCAAATGAGTTTTATATGCTCGTTAACTCAAAAGTGTTACCGGAAGTATTCAGGGGCGTTATAGCGGCGAAAGAACTTTTGGCAACCGGCAAAGCGTCCAACGTATCCAAGGCGGTCAAAAGCGCAGGTATTTCGCGCAGTGCGTTTTATAAATATAAGGATAATGTATTCAGATATGAGACCACTGACCGCCACGAGCTTACAATGAACGCGATACTCACGGACCGCTCCGGCGTACTTTCCGCTATGACGGCGGTACTTTCGGAATACGGCGCAAACATTTTAACGGTAAATCAAAGCAAACCGGTCGACGGCACGGCGGCGGTCAGTATCACCGTGCGTACCGATAACGCGAAAATTTCCGTTTCGGAACTACTCAGCCGCCTTAAAACGGTAGAGGGTATAATTTCAATCAAAGAGGTATAAGTGCGGATATTATGATATACACGGCAATTTTAGGTCACGGAACGGTCGGCTCCGGCGTGGCTGAGATACTGATAAACAGAAGCGATCACGTTTCAAAAAAGGTGCGCGATGAATTAGCTGTCAAATATATACTTGAACTGCGTGATTTCAGTCACCTTTCCTACGCCGGTAAATTCACAAAGGATTTTGAAAAAATAGTAAACGACGACGAAGTAAAAATCGTAGCGGAAGTCATGGGCGGATTAAATCCCGCTTACGATTTTGTTAAACGCTGTCTTTCGGCGGGTAAAAGCGTTGTTACATCAAACAAGGAACTCGTCGCGGCAAAAGGGGCGGAGCTTTTAAAGCTCGCTTCAAAAAACAACGTAAACTTTTTGTTTGAGGCGAGCGTCGGCGGCGGAATACCCATACTCCGCCCGATGGCGCAGTGCCTTGCCGCAAACGATATAAACCGCGTTACCGGCATACTTAACGGAACAACTAACTACATCTTAAATAAAATGATAGTGGACAGTATGGATTTTGATACCGCCCTGTCCCTTGCAAAAGAAAAAGGCTTTGCGGAAAAGGACCCGACCGCAGATATAGAAGGTCACGACGCATGCAGAAAAATCTGTATACTCGCTTCCCTCGCCTTCGGCAGACACGTATACCCCGACCAGGTCAAAACCGAGGGTATCAGCGGCGTAACGCTTGATGACGTCGCATACGCAAATAAATTCAACTGTGCAATTAAGCTTATCGCAACGGCGAAAAAGCTCCCCGGCGGTAAAATATCCGCCGACGTCTGCCCGCGTCTTGTCAGCCGCAATAACATTCTTTCAAACGTTGACGGCGTGTTCAACGCAATAGTAGTCCGCGGAGACGCAACCGGTGACGTTATGTTCTACGGCAAAGGCGCCGGTAAAATGCCGACCGCGAGCGCCGTTGTGGCGGACATTATTGACTGCGCCAAGCACCTGCACGCCAGAAAGTATTTCGACTGGCAGGACGGCGAAAAGGATTACGTTATTGAAGACGATCTTAAAAAACGTTTTTACGTGCGTATCAAATCGCATGATTTTGAAAGCATGCTCAAAAGCTTTAAGGAAGTATTCCCCGGGAATACCTGCAATATCGAAAACCGTTCTTCGGGTGAGATTGCTTTTATTACCGATGAAATATATGACGGCGAGTTAAAAGAAAAACTCGGCGCCCTAAATTGTGACAACACAAAAACTATGAATACACTGTTCTGACAGGAGGCAAAATGCAATGTCACTTATAGTAAAAAAATTCGGCGGTTCATCTGTTGCGAACAAGGAAAGGATATTCAACGTAGCGCAGATAATCGTTGACGATTACAGAAAAGGAAACGATGTGATAACCGTAGTTTCCGCGCAGGGCGACACTACGGATGACCTTATAGAAAAAGCGAAAGAAATCAACGACGGCAACATTTCAAAGCGTGAAATGGACGTTCTGCTTACCGCCGGCGAGCAGATTTCCGCGGCGCTCCTCGCGATGGCTATCGAAAAGCTCGGATGTCCGGTAATTTCACTGCTCGGCTGGCAGGCGGGTTTCAATACCGACTCAAACCACGGCATTGCCAGAATAAAGAACATTAACACCGAACGGATAAAGACCGAGGTTTCAAAGAAAAACATCGTAATTGTCGCCGGATTTCAGGGGATTAACAAGTACGAGGATATCACGACGCTCGGGCGCGGCGGTTCCGATACGAGCGCGGTCGCCATCGCCGCGGCAATGCACGCAAACCGCTGCCAGATTTATACTGATGTCGACGGCGTTTACACTGCCGACCCGCGCAAAGTCAAGGGCGCCAAAAAAATGAAGGAAATAACCTATGACGAAATGCTTGAACTTGCCACACTCGGCGCGCAGGTCTTAAATAACCGGTCGGTTGAAATGGCTAAAAAATACAACGTCGAGCTTGAAGTGCTTTCAAGTCTTGAAAGAATAGAAGGAACAATAGTAAGGGAGACTACGAAAATGGAAAAAATGTTGATAAGAGGCGTTACATGCGATAAGGATGTTGCCACAATTTCTGTAATCGGTCTTAAAGACCTGCCGGGCGTTGCTTTCAAGCTGTTTAATAAGCTGGCGCAGTACAAGATAAACGTGGATATGATATTGCAATCTGTCGGACGTGACGGAACGAAGGATATCACCTTTACCGTGTCGCGCGGCAACGCCGATACGGCTATTGAGTCGATAGAATCGCTTAAATCAGTATTCCAGTATTCAAAAATCACAAAGGACGCCACCGTGTCTAAACTGTCTATCGTAGGCGCCGGTATGGAAAGCCATCCGGGCGTTGCCGCGAAGATGTTTGAGGCGCTCTATGACGCCGACGTAAATATCAAAATGATAGACACGAGCGAAATCAAAATTTCCGTCCTGATAGACGAAAACTTAAGCGAAAAAGCAACTCAGGCGGTGCACGACGCGTTTATGGCGTAACAACAGTATACTCGAAACCGGGGTGTAAAAAATGCCCCGGTTTTTTTGTGTACTTTTTTAGGCAAAACATTGAAAATTGCCATTGACAGTATCATTTCTTTGCGGTATCATAAATGTGCTTGACATACAATTTATAGTGTTATGTCAAAACGCCGGATACTATATATTACTAAACGGAGATATTCAAGGTTATGGATGACGGATACTTAAAGCCCGAAGATTACGCGGAGCCGCGGTGTCTGCTCTGCGATGAACCGTACGGGGCGACGCCGGATGTAAGAAGCGTGCCGCAGGGTCGGATAATAGATAAAATGAACGATTATATGAGCAGAAACGATTACGCGGGTGCCGAACGTCATTTGCTTTACTGGCTTAACGAGGCGCTCCTCGGCAACGACAAGCGCGGCGAGCTTATGATAAGAAACGAGCTTATCGGTCATTTCAGAAAAACCGGCAACCGCGAAGGCGCTTATGAAAACGCGGCGCTTGCCCTAAAACTGCTTGACGAGTTAAATTTTTCCGGCGACAGAAGCGCCGGCGTCACCTATGTAAATATCGCGACCGCGTATAACGCATTCGGCGATAACGAGAAATCGTTTGAGATTTTCAAGATGGCGCAGGCCGCATTTGAACAGATGCGCGAGCCGGAAAACGACCTGCTCGGCGGTCTTTATAACAATATGGGACTGACTCTTTCCGCTCTGACCAGATACGATGAGGCGTTAGAATATTTCGACAAAGCGCTCAACTGTATGGAAAAAATAAAAAACGGTGAGCTTGAGCGCGCTATTACTTATCTTAATATGGCGGATACCTATACCGCAAGCATGGGCGCAGAAGCGGCGGAAAGCAAGGTTTTCGACCTTTTGGATAAAGCTTACGACCTGCTCAACACCGAAAGCGTACCGAAGGACGGATACTACGCTTTCGTCTGTGAAAAATGCGCGCCCTCATTTTCATTTTACGGCTATTTTGCCGCCGCAAGCGAGTTAAGCCGGAAAGCGAAGGAAATATATGAAAGGGATTGAGCTTGCCGAAAGATTTTTTGAGGAATACGGAAAGCCGATGCTCGAAAATGAATTTCCCGATGTTCTTCCGAAACTTGCCTGCGGCATTACCGGCAGCGGTTCGGAATGTTTCGGGTTTGACGATGAAATTTCGACCGACCATGACTTCGAGGCGGGATTTTGCATTTTTCTGCCGGATGAGGATACCGTTGACCGACGCACCGCGTTTTTGCTCGAACGCGCATATGCAAAACTTCCGGGAGAATTTATGGGAGTTAAGAAAGGTATCCTCTCCCCCGTCGGCGGTGCGCGCCGCGGCGTTATAAGGATAAGTGAGTTTTTTACGGAAAAAACAGGTTCGGCTGACGGCGTGCTCACCCTGCACGAATGGCTTACTTTGCCCGAGCAATCGCTCGCCGAGGCGACAAACGGCAAAATCTTTTTTGATAATTACGGTGAACTGACCAGGATACGCGAAAACCTCTCCTACTTTCCGGGTGATATACGGCTTAAAAAGCTTGCGGGTAATCTGCTCTTAATGGCACAGTCCGGTCAGTATAACTATAAACGTCTGATAGCCCGCGGTGAATTCGCGGGGGCTCAACTTGCGGTTTTCGAGTTTGTAAAGCACGCTATTTCGGCAATTTTCCTGCTCAACTGCGTTTATCAGCCGTATTACAAGTGGAGTTTCAAGGCGCTCCGTGCGCTTCCGAAGCTGTCTATTGAAGCGGAGATAATGGAATATCTTATAACCACCGATAATTCGCGGGAGCTCGCGGAAGAAAAGTATTACGCAATAGAGGGCGTTGCCGCCGATATCATTGACGAGCTTGTAAAACAGAGTCTTACCAAAGCGGGCTGCGGCGACCTCGAAAAGCACGCGTATTCCGTGAACGACGGAATCGACGACCCCAACATAAGAAATCTGCACGTGCTTTCGGCGGTATAGGAGGAAGTATGAAATTACACGGAATTCAAAAAATGACGCTGCTTGATTTCCCGGGTTGCGTTTCCTGCACAATATTTCTCGGCGGGTGCGACTTTCGGTGTCCCTTCTGCCATAACTTCGAGCTTATAGACGGCACGATGAAAGCCACTATGGATGAGGATGAGCTGATAGATTTTCTGAACAGCCGCAGGGGTTTGCTCGAGGGCGTGGCAATAACGGGCGGTGAACCGCTTATGCACAAAGACCTGCCCGCGCTGATAAAACGGATACACGATACCGGATATCGCGTAAAGCTTGATACCAACGGTTATCATCCGGACAGACTCAAAGAAATCCTCGATACCGGACTTGTTGAATACGTCGCAATGGATATAAAAAACTCACCCGAAAAATATCCTTTGACCTGCGGAGTGGAAAGCGTGGACTTAGACCTTATATACAAAAGCATTTCGATTTTGATGAACGGCGATACCGAATATGAGTTTCGCACCACAGTGGTGAATGAACTGCATGACGAAGAAGATTTTATTAAAATCGGCGAAATGATTAAGGGCGCAAAACGGTATTTCCTTCAAAGGTTCACCGACCGCGATTCAGTGCCCTACGGCAACCTGACGGCGCCGAGTTTCGATAAAATGTATAAATTTGCCGAAATAGCAAAAGAATTCATACCTGACACCCGGCTTCGCGGTGTCGAGTAAACAACTATATATTGTGGTTATTAAAAATTTTTTATAAACATATTGACAAAATATTGTGTTCGTGGTAGAATACAAAATGCACGGCTGAAAGTGTGTTTTCAGCAGAAATCATAATAAAAAAGGGGTATATTATGTATCAGGTAGTCAAGCGCGACGGCAGCATTACCGATTTTAACATCAGTAAAATCAGCGCCGCTATTTCCAAGGCCTTTGAAGCGCAAGGCAAACAATCTCATCCGAGCGTCATAGATTTGATTGCTCTTCACGTAACCGCTGATTTTGAATCGAAAATTAAGGACGGTAAGATTTCCGTTGAATCTATTCAGGACAGCGTCGAAAAGGTGCTTTCGGAATCGGGTTACGCCGACGTAGCGAAGGCGTACATCCTTTACCGCAAACAGCGTGAGAAGGTCCGCAATATCAACTCTACCCTCTTAAACTATAAGGATATAGTTGATAACTATCTTAAAATAAATGACTGGCGCGTTAAGGAAAACGCGACCGTCACTTATTCGGTAGGCGGTCTTATTCTTTCAAATTCAGGCGCAATTACGGCGAATTACTGGCTCAGCGAGGTTTATGACGAAGAGATCGCCAACGCGCACAGAAACGCGGATATTCATCTGCACGACCTTTCCATGCTCACCGGTTACTGCGCCGGTTGGAGTCTTAAACAGCTGATTCAGGAAGGCCTCGGCGGCGTTCCGGGCAAAATCACCTCCTCACCCGCCAACCACCTTTCCACCCTCTGCAACCAGATGGTCAACTTCCTCGGCATTATGCAGAACGAGTGGGCGGGCGCCCAGGCGTTCTCGTCGTTCGATACCTATCTCGCTCCCTTCGTGCGCGAAGATCACCTCACCTATCCCGAGGTCAAAAAGTGCATCGAGAGCTTCGTTTTCGGCGTCAACACGCCTTCCCGCTGGGGCACCCAGGCGCCCTTCAGC
>JAEEGL013154392.1_pt1 | contig 49535 bp, 73 predicted proteins | sample 9134231 | NCBI WGS metagenome assembly JAEEGL01 (sample SAMN16246548, study PRJNA631951) | gut metagenome | biome: gut microbiome; feature: rumen; material: fiber-attached | host: Bos | place: Iran: Karaj | collected 2018-10 | reverse complement strand
GCTCAAATCGGCTTTGAAGAGTTCCTTGATGGTCGTGTTGATTTTGCTGAATTAGTACGTATCGTCATGGATGGTATGGATGAACTCATTTATAAAGAGGTTGCCCATGCTCTTAAAGCTTCTATCAATCAGCTCCCACCTGCCAATCGCGTTGCTGCTAATGGCTTTGATGAGGCTGAGTTTGACCGTTTAATCGCTATCGCTGCTGCTTATGGTACACCTACAATTTATTGTACTTATGAGTTTGCTGTTCGTATGATTCCTCAAGAAGCATGGCGTTATACAGAGGCCATGAAGGATGAGTTATGGCGTACTGGTCGTCTTGCACAGTATAAGTCAACTAAAGTTGTAATTCTTGAGCAAGGTTTTGAGGATGAAACAAATAGCCGTAAGGTCATTGACCCAGGTTATTGCTGGATTATTCCTTCTGGTGCCAATAGCAAGCCAGTAATGATTGCTTTCGAGGGTGGCACACTTGTTGATGAAGAGCATAATCGTGGTGACTGGAGCCGTGAGATTCAGGTATATCGTAAAGTTGGCGTACAGGCTATGTTAGCTAATAATATTTGCTGCTATGTAGATACTTCACTCATGGGTCAGTTAGAGCAGTTTTTCTTTGATGGCGTAACTGGTCGTGTCATTACTTATGATGGCCGTTATGATGGTGCTGTAAGTGCTGATGGCGAGCCAGCTGATGGTGGTAGTGACTCTGGTAATAACTCAAACCCTTAATTCAGGTTACAGCAGCCAAATTAACTACCGCACCTGATGATGTAAATAGAGAGCAATCTCAAGCCAATCAGGACGCTGTAACCGTTTCTCAGAGTGGTAGTTCAATCGTTATCCGTGGTAACTTGGAAACATTGAACAGCTTTGCATCTACTAACCCAAGTCAAGGTACCGCCAAGTGGATTGGTCTTGATTTAGCCACTAACTTAGACAGTATTACTGCTTTGAAGTGGAATGGTTCTCAGTTAACTGAGGACGATGTTGCCGAAGCCGCTTCCGTTGGTCTTGGTGCAGGACATATTGTGTTCTGGACAAAAGCCGATGTAATCAGTTAGGCACCTCGTACGATCAGATTAAGTGCTGAAGGACGCGAGCCTGTTGATATTACCGTATCTTTTGAGGAAAATAATTAATTAAATATATAACTATGTTAAAGGGGAGTAGGGGAAAATCCCCTTCTCCCCTTATTTTTATTAGAGAAAAAGGAGATAAATTTAATATGGCTAAAACATGGTATTATAATGTTGCTAACCGTAGTGCTAGCACAGTAGTGTATAAAATTCCAGAAATGAATATTCGTAGAACATTTGCACCTGGCGAAGTGAAGCGTCTTACATTTGAAGAACTCCAAAAATTAAGTTATTAGCCCGGTGGACGCGAATTAATGGCGAATTTTTTACAAATTAGAAGTGAAGGTATTGTCAAAACATTAAATATTCCCGCACAACCTGAATACTACATGGATGAAAATCAAATTGTTGAGCTTTTAAAGACAGGCTCATAGGCGGAGTTTTTAGATTGTCTTGACTATGCGCCTGTTGGTGTAGTTGATTTAATTAAGAAATATGCGGTAAGCCTTCCTTTAACTGACTATGATAAGCGTTAGGCTTTGAAGGCAAAAACAGGCTTCGATGTAGATGAAGCTATTAAGAATGAAGCTGCTGAAAAGGCTGAGGAAGAGGGAACAACTGTGACTCCAGCTACTGCCGCTGAAGTTCCAAGTGGACGTAGAACCACTGGTGATAAATATAAAGTAATTAGTAGTCATTAACTAATTAACGAAGGGAGGCGAACTGTGGATGACACCTTTCACAGAAGTATATAATCGCTTTCTTGGAAAAATTACTGATGATATGTATGTTGAGTTAACACCCCAAGATACAATTAAGGATTTGCGTGTAATGTTAATTGATGCACTTCCTAATTTTGAATTTCCTCGTCATAATCTTTATGATTATAATATTGATTAGGAAATTAAGCCTGAAAGTGAATTACTTGAAGATGATTTCGTTTTAGGCTTACTCTGGGATGATACACTTGACGATGAAGATGAAGGACAACCTCCACTGGTAGCTGTAGAGCATTCATGCTTTGCAGCTACTTTAAATTCTGAAGAAATTAATATTTTAGCTATTCTAATGATGATAGCCTGGCTCCAACGGCAAGTAACCTCTATTGAAAACACTCGTATGAAATATAGTGGTGCTGATTTTAAAATGACATCACAAGCTAATCATTTACAAAAATTATTAGGCTTATTAAGTGAATGTCAGCGTCAATCACATCATATGCAACGTTTATATAAACGTCGCTATATTAGTGTAAAAGACTTAAATTATAAATCTAACTGGAAAAAAGCAGTTGGGCATGGAGTTTATTATTAATGGACACCATTTATGGATTTAAGTTTTCATAGGAAGTAATTTTAAGTGATGTTAAGAGGTTAACTAATCAGCTTTGGAAATTGATTCCTATGAAGGAAAATGAAGAGGATTGGAGCAAACAATTAAATAGTGTTATTATTGAAATCGCTGGGAAACATGTTATATTTCATGAGGACTAGCGATTTTTATAGTTGTTATCTAAATTAGAAGGACTAAAAGTAGTGGATTTAGAATTTTCGTTATATCGTAAAACCGTTTTTGAATGTATTAATTTATTATAGGAAGTTGGGAAAAACACATGCCAAAACGATTAATTCCTATGTAGCCTGCTGGGCTTAATATTCATAATAATGCACTTAAAAGTATCGCTCACCGCATCGGTAAAACAGATTTGCCACATTATCATAAAGATACTGTGCCTGGAGCGAATGGGATGGCGATATAGCTAGCAGCCCGTGGTGGTTTTCCACAACAGGAAAGAATGATTCGAGATAAGCGAAAATCATTAGATAGAGCTACTTTATATTCATATCAAGCAGCTCTTATTAAAAAATGTATTCCAGAGAATACACCATTAATGGACGGAGAAAAAAATTTACCCGTTCGTGCTTTAATAAACCCTGATAAAAATAAATTTGATTATGACAATAAGATTGTGTCTGTTGGATTTGAGCATGGTTTTCATCCTGGTGATGTATTTGAATGGCTGCGTACTAATAGTTATTGGTTAATTACTCTACAAGATTTAGATGAAATTGCTTATTTTCGTGGAGAAATTAGACGTTGTGATTATATATTAAACTGGTTAGATGAAGATGGTAATATGCAATCTAGCTATGTTTCTGTACGTGGTCCAGTTGAAACAAAAATTAATTTTATTCAAAAGCATGGAATAAGTGTAGATGAACCAAATCATTCTTTACATATTTATATGCCACGAACAGAAGCGGCTTGTAAATATTTTAAACGATATGCTAAATTTTATTTAAGCTCTGCCGATTTTCCAGTAGATTAGATTTGTTGGAGAGTTGAAGCCGTTGATGCTGTAAGTACTGTTGGTATATTAGAATTAAATGCCGTTGAATACTATTCAAACAAAGATGAAGATGACGTAGAAAATGGTATTGTTGATGCGCATATTTAGAAGATAGAAATTCCTGCTCAAAATGAAGATAGTGCAATTATTGGAGAAACTTTTATTCGACCAAAAGTAGAATACGTATATTATGTAAATACTCATAAAGATGGTTATTGGTATTTAGGAGAAACAAAAGTGCCTGTTTAGTTAGATGCTTTTGTCAATAAAAAAAATTATTCTGCGGTTCGTATTAAATGGAATTCTTCATATAGTGGTCAATTTGATTTATATTATAAGTGTTTAGTCGGAGAAGAAATTACATCTAAAACAATTGTAGTTGAATCTCTATTTTAAGTGAAAAAGGAGTGTTTCAAAAATGAGAATAGAAGGGTATATACCACCAAAATCTAGTTTCTTATCTCTTAATAAAGATATGAAAATTTTGGTGAATAAGATTTTGAGTAATCAAAGATTAAAGAAATTATTATATTATCAAGTAAAAGATCCTTTGAGCAAACCAAATTTAACTGAAGAAGAAAGTTTAAGCTTATTTGGTTAGCAAATTAAGATGGTTCCTAAATTATATGTTGATAAAGATTTATTAACATATATGATAATTTCTTTTGATAATTTTATTGAGAGCTCAAATCCACAATTTAGAGATAATATCATTGAGTTTGATATTATTTGTCACTTTGATTCATGGTAGTTAAATGATTTTGATTTGCGGCCTTATCGTATTGCGGCAGAACTTGATAGTATGTTAGACAAACAAAAATTAACAGGTATTGGTCTATTGGAATTTGTAGGAGCAAGTCAAATTGTATTAAACAGCGAATTTGCTGGTTTATGTTTAATGTATCGTGCATATCATGGTGGAGAAGACAAAAAGAATATGCCCAATCCTGCTGATTAGGAACAATTTGAACAAGAATTTAAAGAAACATAGCAAACTTATAAAGAATTATCTAGTCAAGAATGAGAGACTATAGATTAGCTTTATAGTGTGGTATTGATTTACCAGTTCCAGAATGTCAAATTGTTCTGCATTAGCCTAAAATTTATGAAATAGGATTAATTGGAGAAACAGACTTTTTTGCTGGTGTTTAGTGTTTATGTTTATATAAATCAATGTTCATTTAGGGCAAAGAAGATTTATCTGACATAAATAATTTTTAGATATTTATGACGATAATGCAAGAAAAAGAAGCTAAAGATAAAAAAGAAGCTGTTAAATTAGTATTATCTTTATTATTACCAGATTATAATATTTTATTTACACCAAATTCTTTAGTATTATAGCCTCATAATAAAGAGCAAGAAAATAAGACAATAGATATTGATAATTTTGAATAGCTTCAGGAAATCTTGCGTTTAGTTTTTTGTATGAAAGAAGGCCCAATGACCTAGCAAGCTTTCAATCCAAAAGGATAGAAAGCTAAAGAAATTGCTGAAAAGTTAATGAAGGGTCGTGAGCGTATTGCTGCTGAAAATGGTAGCAACAATACTAGTATTTTTAGTCAATATATGTCAATATTGGAGACTGGATTGCATTTTCCTCCTTCAGTATTGAAAGATATGACTATGTATCAGCTTTATGATTAGGTAGAACGTTTCATGCTTAAGATGGCATGGGATTAGGATGTAGCTATTAGGCTTGCCGGTGGGAAACCTGATGATAAACCTGATAACTGGATGAAAAATATTCATTAAAATTAAAAGGAGGAAAAAACTCTATGCGTTTTGGTGTTAGAGAGATTTGCAACGTTGTTCTTCGTGCGAAAGGACGTCAGCAAGTTGGTAATAAAATTTTCTATAAGCATGAGCCCGTTATCTATTTTGATACATTAAAAACTTCTAGTTTAGAGGGTGCTGCAACAACCGTATATGCACAGGGCGGTCGTGGTAATTCACGTCTCGTGGCCTGGGAAGGTGAGCGTACAGTTACCTTCACAATGGAAGATGCTTTGATTTCTCCAGAAGGTTTCATGATTCTGTCTGGTGCTGGCTTAATTGATAGTTCTAAAGATAAACCTATTATGCAGCATATTACTGAAACTATTGACGGAGCGGATGTAACTCGTGCTGAAGATGGGACTTATAGTTTTACTGTTAGTAAAGATGCATATTTACCAACTGATAAAGGTGATAATTTTGCTTATGTTATGTTTATGAAAGATGGCGAAATTATTACTGAGCCTTATATCCCAGTTCATGGTGAGAATTTAACAGAAAAGGATTGGGATGCAGAAGGTAAATGGCCAACTTCTAAAACGATGGTAATTAAGACTACTCATGAATGTTATGATAATAGTCATGTTGGTGAGGCTGACGCTCCTGAGTATCTTGCTGATCGTCAATTAGATGAGCTTGATGGTGCATTTGATAGTGTGCTTGTTGACTATTATACACCACGGCCTGCCTATGCAAAGCAGATTGAGATTACTCCCGATAAGTTCGGTGGTAACTTCTATCTTGAGGCCGAGACATTATTCCGTGATACTAATGGTTTCGATATGCCTGCTGAATTTATTATTCCTAACTGCAAGATTCAGTCTAATTTCACATTTACAATGGCTTCTTCTGGTGACCCATCTAGCTTCACATTTACAATGGATGCATTCCCAGATTATACTCGTTTTGACCATAGCAAGAAAGTACTTGCTGCTATTCAGATTATTGAGGAAGAGGCTTCTCAAGACAACCATCGTGGTGAGACACCTGTTGGTGATTACTCAATTCGCGGTGGAGATAATGAGGACCATCACGATACATTCGAAGAGCACTAAGTCGAATAATTTAGAGGGGAGAGATTTTTATCTCTCCCCTTATTTTGTTAGTTTGGGAGAGGAAGGAGGGTAAATAATGTATTATGAAGATGCAATAAATGCTCATGTTGAAGAAACTGTTACTGAAATTTCTGAAATAAATAATGATATCAAAACTTAGTTATAGATAAGTTTACAAAAAATATTATCAATTAAACAAGAAATGAATGTTGCTGATATGAGTGTATTAGCAAAAATGGCAGCAGCTACTATGAGAAATAATCCTACATTTACATAGGATTAGATTCATAATGCTCGGCAAAAATTATTAACTGTATATTAGGAAATTTAGCAAATTCGAACATTAATTACTGGTTAGGTATTAGTATATCATTTATATATTACTACACCAGACAATCAAATTTAGGGTATTGAAATTGGAGAAGCTGAATTAGCACGATTTATTCGATATGAATCAGATTTAAGAATTTCAACTAGTGCTGTGTAGTAGGCAATTTTAGAATGCGAAAAAACTGATAAAATGAAATTATTAGTAAATCAAGAATTACAATAGGTATATAATGATGTACTAAAACAAGAATATCATAATACATAGTCTAAAAAAACAACAAGAAAAAAATAGCGTTATTATTATTTAAAAGATAGTAGAAATAATAAGATTATCAGATAGACTAAAACTAATAAATGGCAAAAATTTAATCTAGGACATATTGGAGAAGCATTGGATAAAGTACGAAGTAGATTATTATTATAGCATTCTTCTACTGCATTAAATGATTTTTTTGAAGAATTACGAGTAGATAGTGTCTCAGGCTTTTTTGGTGGGGATAATGCAATTATTAATGCTTAGGTTAAAGTAAATCATGCTTAGTTAATGGCTTATTCTACAATTGCTAAAGCTGCTGATAGTTTATTAAAATGTATTAATTTAATAGCTAATGATTCCGTAAACGGTAAATAGACAGCTAAATCAATTATAACTAATTTATATGGGTTAAATAATAATATTGATACTACAATTGATCAACATATTGATATATTTTTAGATCAATTAATTGAACAATCATTATCTTAAATTATTATTATTATTATTATTAAAAATTGACACACTTAAAAAATTATGTTATACTAAAATTAAGAATAGAGTTAAAGGAGGTCATTTCATATGGCAAAAATTAGTTTTACTAAACTTGGATTAAAGAAAAATACTAATGTAATCAATCTTACCTGGAATGATTAGATTATTGAAATAAAAGAATATCTTCCAATAGAAGAAAAAATTGCGGTAATTGAACGCATTGTGAATCAATCACTTGATGATAATAACTTTGCCAATCCCGCTCGTGTGCGTATTAATGCTGCACTTGAAATTGTATTTGCTTATACTAATATCAATTTTACTGATAAACAAAAGGAAGATAGATTAGCTTTATATGATTTATTAGCAGGCGCAGGTTTGTTAAAAGCGATTTATGATGCATTACCTTCTAATGAGTATACCATAATGGATACTACAGTTTGGGAAGTTATTGATGAGATATATAGATATAAAACTTCTGTGCTTGGTATTCTTCAAGCTGTAAGTCAAGATTATAGTAATCTTGATTTAGATGCTGAAAAGATTCGTGAAAAGCTTGGAAATAAAGAGAATGTAGAATTTTTAAAAAATGTAATGGACAAAATGGGTTAAGCAAGTTAGGTTAATATTCCTATTTAATTTTTAAAATATAATTAGGAATAATTCAAAATATTTATAAATGGGCTTATGAGTTATTCTCATAAGCCCATTTTTCTCATATTCGGAGAGAAAGGAGTTTCTTATATGGCAAAATAGTTAAATGTAAGTTTAGCTGTAACAGCAAACACTGGACAAGCAAAGTAGCAATTAGAATAGTTACAATAGAAATTATAGAATTTAACTATGACTAGTTCTAATTTAAAAATTGGATTAGATGCTAAAGAAATTCAAAAAGCATCATAGGCCGTATTAGAATTATCTGGACATTTAAAAGCTGCGACAAATGCAAATACTGGTATATTAGATTTTACTAAATTAACTAGTTCAATTAAAAGTAGTGGGACAACTTTATAGGAATATAGTCAATAGTTATTAAAGTTAGGACCACAAGGAAAATAGGCTTTTAATGAATTAGCATCATCTGTTGCAAAATCGGAAATTCCAATAAAACGATTAAGTGGTTTATTGGGTGAATTTGGTACTGTTTTAAAAAATACTGTACGATGGCAGATTTCTAGTAGCTTAATTCATGGCTTTATGGGTTCAATTTAGCAAGCTTATCGTTATGCTTAGGATCTTAATAAATCATTAAATAAGATTTAGATTGTAACTGGTTTAAGTGATAATTAGATGGCTAAATTTGCTCAAAGTGCAAATACTGCCGCAAAAGCATTAAGCACTACAACAACTAAATATACAGATGCGGCCTTAATTTATTACCAATAGGGTATTCGCAATGAAAAGGAAATTGCTGAACGCACTAATACTACTATTAAATTAGCTAATGTAACTGGACAAAGTGCAGAAACAGTATCTAATTAGATGACTGCAATTTGGAATAACTTTGCGAAAGGCGGAGAAAATTTAGAATATTATGCTGATGTTATTACTGCTCTTGGTGCAGCAACTGCATCTAGCTCAGAGGAAATTGCTCAAGGTTTGCAAAAATTTGCAGCCGTTGCTGATACTGTAGGTTTAAGTTATGAAAATGCTACAGCCGCATTAGCAACTATTACTGCTACTACTCGTCAAAGTGCAGATACAGTAGGTACTGGTTTAAGAACACTATTTTCACGTTTACAAAGTTTATCATTAGGTGAGACCTTAGAAGATGGTGTTAATTTAACTAAATATTCTAAGGCTTTAGCTACCGTTGGCGTAAATGCTCTAGATGCATAGGGTTAGTTACGTGCGATGGATGATGTATTAAGTGATTTAGGCGAAAAATGGTAGACTTTATCTGATGCTCAACAAACTGCTTTAGCTCAAACTGTTGGTGGTGTACGTCAATATACTACTTTAATGGCATTGATGGAGAATTTTGATTTTTATAAAGAAAATCTAAGTGTTGCTCAAAATGCTGAAGGTACATTAGAAAGATAGCAAGCTATATATGAAAAAAGCTGGGAGGCTGCTTCTAAACGTGTTAGAGCATCCGCAGAAAGTATTTATTCTGATTTAATTGATGATGAATTTTTTACAAAACTTACAGATGGTTTTAGTAAGTTTTTAGATATTATTAATAATGTTATTACTGGTTTAGGCGGTGTTAAAGGCATTTTAATGGGCCTAGGAGGAGTATTAACTGCTACCTTTAGCGATTAGGTTGCTGGTGGTTTATATAAGTTTGGAGTTGGTGTACGAGATTTATTTACATCACCAAAAGCATTAGCAAGGCAAAGAGAAGCATTTTTAACTGATGCAGCTGGCATTACTATTGGTAAAAAGGTTCAAATAGGGGCTGATGGTAAACCTAATTTAACTGGATTAACAGATGCATAGAAAAATACTTTTTAGGCTACCTGGAATTAGTTAGCAATTTAGCGTGATTATGCTGCTAATTCAAAATATATGACACCTACTTAGCAAGAAATTGCATTAAGAGCAATGGATTAGGCTGCTAATGCGCAGTAGTCTTATGTAAATGCTCGGAATACAGCTATTAATTCTAAATTTGCTGCATTAAATGCTCGTAATGAATTATAGGGTACTGCTAAAATATATGGGTCAGAAACTTTATATGGTACATTATCTGGTGGAAAAACTTCACAAGAATCTATTGATGCTATTAAAGCTTTTACTAATCGTTTTGATTAGGGAGCAAATGGTTTATCTGGCGTTACGGCAGATTTTTTTGATAAAAATGGTAAACTTCGTGCCGACATATTAACAAAATCTGGTGAATTAGATAAGCAAAAATTTGAAGAAAAATATAGTGGTTATCTTAAAACAGCTGTAGATAATTATCAAAAGACTGCTTAGGAAATTACTAAAGATAAATCAGCTTATGAGAAATTTCTTCGTGGTGAAGCAGAAAACTATCAAGGGAAAACAGGGTCTGAAGCAGAGGATTTATATCGTGCCAATTAGGCTGATTTAACGGCTGCATCTAAAAAACAATCTGCGTTTTTAAGTGAAAATTTTGGTATTAATCCAGCATTAGTAGCTGCTTATGCTGCTAAAGAAGGAAAGAGCATGGAAGATGCTGCTATAGAATTAGCTGAAAAACAAATGGCAGAAGATACTAAAAAGCGTGCTGAAATAGCAGCTAAACAAAAATCACCAGGCATGGTTGCAGCAGATACAGTTGCTCATCTTGGTAGTGGTATTATGAGTGCTCAAGCAGCAACAGCTGGGATTGATTCATTACTAAATGTTATTAATGGTGTTAATGATGGGTTACTTTCTACTAAAGATGCAGCAACATAGGGCCTTAGTGCTGTTGCTAGTATGGCAATGAATGGAGCTCGTACTTTTTCACAATTTTCTCAAGCATTAGGGCCTGTAGGAGGAGCTATTGCTACTATTGCTTCTATTGGTCTTCCTTATCTTATTGACATGTTTGATAACATGTATGAAACAGATTCGGAAAAAATGGAGCGTTTAAATAATCAAGTAGAATTAGCTCAACAGGATTTATCTACAGCTCGTCAAGAATATAATAATATTTTTACTGATTTTAGCGGTTATAATAAAGCTTTAAGCGGTATTCAATCTATGACGGTTGGTACACGCGAATTTAAAGAAGCAGTTCGTGAAGCCAATGAAGAAGCTTAGGCATTAATTGAAAAATATAATTTAAGCGAAAGTGATTATTATACTGATCGTAATGGAGCAATTCATTTTAAAGCAGGCATTGAAGATGAATTAGCAACTACTCAAGAAGCAACCATTGCAGAAAAAGAACGACAAGTTGAGATTGCTGAATTTAATCGTGATTTAAATAAATTACGTTCAGATCGAAATTCATTAGATGCGGCAAAAAGTAGAGCAGCAGCAGCTTATGATGCACTTCATACAACGGTTGGTAGTGGTGGTTCTCAATATACAGGTAATGCAGCTGATCAAGCTGCATATGTTCGTGAGCATATTGGTGATTATATTGACAAGTCATTAGCTACAACTTATGGTTATAAAAACACTGAAGATATTGTTAATGCTTATTTTAATGATACTGCCGGTTTAAATGCAAAAATGTAGGCATAGAGTGGAGTCTTAAAATAGTATTCAAATGTATTAGAAGCTCAAGCCAAAGTTGATGATGGTAAAATTTCAGATTTAGAATAGTTAAGTAATACTGTTTTAGAAAATCAATTTGATGCTTTAGATTAGACTAAATATAGCCTTCAAAAAGGTGTAGATAGCTGGAGCGGTGCCACTAAAGAATATGTTGAATATAAAACTGAAAATGGCACAATTGAACGTATTAATGTTGGAGATGCAAATAATAGAAAAGTTAATACAGAACGTCGTGAACGTGTATATAAAGCTCAATTACAAGCAATTTACGGGGAAAAAGAAGGCCTAGAAAAATATAATCAATTAATAGAATCATAGGGTTATTAGGGTTTAACTTAGAAACAAAAGCAAGAAAAATTAAATGGCTTATTAGAGCAAGAAGAATTAGGCAAAATTGTAGCTGAAGCTGCTAAAAATAATGCAGAAACTTTAAAAAATACTGTCGATGTAACTAAATATGAGGGTTATAAAAGTAAAAAGGGCAGCGAATTATTTGGAAAAGCTACAATACTAAATGGTGTACGTCAAGGTGCAAATGGTGAATGGTTCAGCCAATATGGAGCCGTTGGAGAGGAAATGAGTGCTCGATTAAATGCTGAAAAAGCTTTAATGGAAGCTGTAGCTCAACAATGGGGACAATCTGCATCAGATTTACATCAAGTCCTATTAGCACAAACAAATTTAAATATTTCATAGAAAGATATTATGGATTTAGCATCCGATTTTTCTATGGAAGATTTAGATACATTATCTACATATACTAATATGTTTGGTCAAATGTTTGGCAAAGATACTGCTAGTTATATTTTTGCTGAATTGACGACTGAAATGAAATCTGGTGGCTCAGATTTATTAAATGCATTAGATTCTATTAATTGGTCTGATAGTAAAATTGATAATTTATTTAGTTTAAAAACTGCTATTGATAATATTGATAAAAATTAGCCAGAATTAAAAGAAAAATTAACTAATACTGCTAATGTAATTTATCGAGAAATTGGTGGTAGTGCTGGCTTATTAGAAGAATTGTATGGTAGTGAAGGTTTTGCTAGTACATTAGAATCTTTAAAAGAATCTTTTGAAACCACTGGTGAAATTAGTGCTGATGCTATTTTATCTGCAAGTAAAAATTGTAAAACATTAGATAAATTTTTAGAAATTGCTGATGTAAATGCTTAGGGTTTAGCTGATATCTTTGAAGAATTATAGATTGGAGATATTGGCATTAATGAAGTTACTGATGGATTATTACGTGCATTAAGTACTGCTGGTGAATTAGAATCTAATTTATCTAAAGTTTATAATTTTATTGATAATTTTTCATTAGATCGTAGTATTTCAGATGTCGGTAAATTTTATAAAGGATTAAGTAGTCAAGTTGAATCTAGCCAAAAAAATGGTATGTTGCTTGATGCCCCATTATTATAGAGTTGGGGAGCATTATTTGGGCAAGATTCTGTTAAAGAATATAAAGATTGGGCCAAGGCAATAACTGGTCAAGCCGCTAATGAAAAATGGGGAAAAACCGAAGGCAATTGGACTCCAGAGCAAATTAGTGAGAATTTTAATGAACAATTTGGAGCACAAATTGCTGCTATGTAGAGTATCCAAGAGCGTGGTAATCTTAGTGGCATGTTTGAATATGCTTTTAATAAAAATTTTGAGGACGGATAGGTTCGTGAAACTATTAAAGGTGTTGAAACAGACTTAATGCATTTTGATGAAACTACGGGCCAAGTAGTTGCTGATAATGATGATGCATTTTAGACTATGTTTGCTCATCAATCTGATTTTATTGACTATTTAGCAAATAATTTAGGCATACCTCAAGAAATGGCAGAAGCTATGGCAGCTGAATTTGCAACTACTGATGCTTGGGCACATGACGCTTGGGGCCAAGAAGCTGCTCAAGCTGGTTGGGATGAATTAATTGCTACTGTACAAAATGGAACCGATTTAACTGCTAATTAGTTACGAGCATTTTATAATCAATATAGTGAATTTTTTGATGATACTAGTTTTGAAGAATTTGCTACTCGTTTCAGAACTGCTACAAAAGATATGGGCGGTTCTTTAATTGATTTAGGTAAAGATTTTGATTATGCGAATGCTACATATGATGATCTTAAAGCTGCCATGAGCGATCAAGAAGGCGAAGGCGGTTTAGACGCATATTTAGCTAAAAATACTAAAAACTATGCTAAAAATCGTGAAGGTAATATTGCTGAATTTGCTTTTGGTAAGTTAAAAAATGTTACTGAATTACAATAGGCCTATATGAAACTAGGTTTTACCGCTGCTTAGGCAAATGCATTAATTAATGAATCTGGCTAGGAACTTATAGGTACGTATAAAGATGTAGATGAAGGATTAGTTACATTTACTCAAGACAATAAAGATTATATGGATTGGGTAGAAAAAAACTATGGAAAAGGACAACAATCTACAGCTGATACCATGTTAGCCTATTAGGATTATAAAAATAATGAAGCTCAAACAAAAGCATCTGCTGATATTTATGCTACTGCTTTTGCAGAAGCAATGACTGGTATTAAAGTTGAATTTACTGATGGTAATTTAGCTCAAGTTATTAAAGATGCTTAGGATCTTGCTAAGGCAAATCCAGTTACTATTCCTACAAAATGGGGCAGCCCTGGTCCATTGCCCGATGGTACAGGCGAGGCTTCTGGTTATAATAATGCTAGTTTTGCTGGTGGTAAGCATTCTAATGGTCAATATGAAGGATTAGCTGAAGTTGGTGAGCTTGGTCCAGAATTATTTATTCATAATGGATAGCCTTATCTTGCTGGTATTCATGGTCGAACTAAAGCCTATGTACATCCAGATGATTAGATTTATACTGCTGCTCAAACATAGAAAATTCTTGATGAAAATCCTAGCTTACAAGATATTCCTGGTTTCTCTGTTGGTTATAATCAAGTAACCTGGGGCAGTAAATCTAATGCTAATGCTGATAATGCTAAAACTAGTAAATGGGAACCAGAGCGTTATCATTTAATTACTCGTTAGATTAAAGATTTACAACGTGAATATGACCGTTTAAATAAAATTAGAGAAAAAACATTTGGTGCCGATAAATTAAAAGCGTTAGACCAAGAAATTGAAGCAACAAATGAATTAATTGAGGGGCAAAAACGTTTAATTCAAGAAACTGAAGATTATCTTAAAATAGATACTGAACGAGTAATAAAACTATTAGCTCCAGGCGAATTCCAAGTAGATGCTAATGGCAATTTAGCTAATTTTGAAGAATTGCAACAAAAATATCGTAAAAAAGCTGAAGAAGATAAGGATGAAAATGCTCAAACAATTTGGAAAGCTTTAATGCAATATGAAGAAACTATTGATAAAGTCCATGATTCACAAACCGAATTACAAGAATTAATATATTAGCTTCAAGATTTAGCTTTAGAACAAATTACTATTAAAGTTGAATTAGAATTAGATATATCAGAAGATCGTTTTGAATATCTTGATTATCTATTAGATAAAATTGATGATGATGCATTTTAGGCTGCTGAAGCTATTGCGTTACTTGGTGATGAGACTGCTGAAACTATGAAAAAAATAAATAATATTACTATGGGGCTACAAGAGATTTTAGCACAAAATGGATTAACTCTTGAAGACATAGATAATATGTCGGCAGATGAATTAAAAGGAGCTGGTTTCACATAGGATTAGATTGAACAAATTCAAGAATGGCGTTCTGAATTATTAAAAGCAAATTCTGCTTTGCTTGAAATGCGTAAAACTATTATTGAAAAAGTCATTAATGCTTTTAATGATTTAAATGATAAAGTTCAAAAATCTTATGATAATTTTAATAAATATAATTCTATTTTAGAAAAATATAAAAATATCACAGACTTAATTAGCAAAAATATCTCTACTCAATCTCGTAATATTATTAATCAATTAAATAATAGTATGCTAAATAATGCTAAAAATACTGTAAAAGCAGCTCGCAAAATATATGAAGATGCGCAATTAGCCAATGCAGAAGCCTAGGCAGCTTATCAAGTTGCGGTTGCTTCTGGTGATGCTGAAGCTATTAGGCGCTGGCAAGAAGTCATTGATGCTACTTCTGAAAAAATGCAAGAAGCTAATGAGTAGTGGTTAGATGCTTGGCAAAATACATTGGAATAGGCTAAAGCAATGTTTGAACAAGCCATGGAAGATATACAAAAAAATTATGATACTACTATGAGTGCTACTTTTGGTTCATTAGATTACCTTCAAGCTGCTTATGATAGACAAAAAGAAATTGATAAATAGTATGTACCAGATTTTGATAGATTATATGAATTAAGTAAATTATCTCGTAATATCTCAAATGCCATTGATAATACAGATAATATTAAAAGTAAATAGAAATTACGTGAATTACAAAAAGAAATTAATAAATTACAAGCAGATGGAACTAAACTTAGTGAATATGATATGTAGGTTCTTGAGAAAAAATTTGAATTAGAGCAAGCTCGTTTAGCATTAGATGATGCTCATAATGCAAAATCTCAAGTGCGCTTATAGCGTGATGCCAATGGTAATTGGGGCTATGTATATACTGCTAATGAAGAAGATATTGCTAAAGCTGAACAAGAATATGAAGACAAATTACATGAATATCAGGTTCTAAATGCAGAATATTTAGAAAAATTATAGGATGAAGCATTATAGGTACAATAGACTTGGGCAGAAACAGTTGGGCAAATTAAATCTGATTTAGGTTTAGGATTAATTACTGAAGAAGAAGCAACAGCACGATTAGAAGAAATAAATAAATGGCTTGAAGAACAATAGAATTATTTTTATGAACAATCTAACCATGCATTAGATAATCAAGCTAGTTTATATAATCGCACATTAGAAACTTATTAGGTAGCTAATGCTAATATTGTTGATGCTTGGGATGAAACTAATTTATCATTAATGACAAAAATTCATGATTTCCAAGATTATATGACTAAATGGCAAGAAGCAGTTCAAACTTTCTTGGTTGAATCAGAAGCAGCTATTGCATAGCATTCTTCAAATATTGACTCTATTGATGAGTTAGCTGGTGTATCTACGCATACTTTTGAAAATCATATTGATTAGGTTATTGTAGATATTAGTAAAATGTCTGATGATACTGCTAACAATGTTAGCAATTTATCAGATATAATGGCTGGTGAATTTGCATCGGCATTAATGAGTGCAGTTAATTGGGAACTTGAATATATAGATGCAATGGATAAAATGATTACACGTAATGAACAATTTATAAAATCATTAAATCTAATGATTGAAAAATTAGCTGGAGTAAATACTGAAACTACTCAAATGTTAGAACCTTTAGAAACATTAAGTAATATTATTGAATAGTCTACCACTCCAGCATATTATGCAAATAGTTTACAAGAATTAACTAATTTATCTACTGAACGTGTATTAGCATTATTAGATGCGAATACTTTAGCATATAGTGGGGGTTTAGGCTAGTTAAGTAATCCAATGATTAATGGATTATCAACTACTATTGATCAAAATGTTACTATTACAGCTTCTTTCCCCAATGCTACAAATCATAGTGAAATTGAAGAAGCATTTACAAATCTTATCAATAAAGCATCTCAATATGCAAACCGTAAAGGTTATTAATATTAAGGGCTGGGTTTATACCCAGCCCTCTTTTTTATTGGGCGAATTATGGCAATCTTATCTAATGTTTTTTTATTGATATATAGAGAATTTTTTGAGATAAAGGAGAGATAATATGGCAGACAAAGATTATGCTGAAGATTTATTTTAGGCTGTCGATACCATTGTTCATGAACGCACACGGCATTTGCCATATGATCAAACAATTGTAGCAACTATAACCAACAATAATAAAGCCTATGTAGGATTATACCAAGTCACTACAGATTCTAATATTTAGTTTAATGCTTATAGTTCAAATTTTGATTATAATGTAGGAGATATGGTTTATGTGCGTATTCCAGGAGGAGATTACACTAAATAGAAAGTTATTGTTGATAAATATGTGGCTGAAAGTACAATTAGTGCTGATTTTACAAATGGTGTATTTTATCGGGATACTCAAGCATCGGTTTATGTCAAAGATGCTAATAGTAATACTATTTTAATTAACACTGCTGATAAATATTAGGGATATAATGGATTTAATTTATTTTGTGAGGCTATTGCCCCAGGGCGCGTAGATATACAAGTAAGTGTAAGAGGGAAAAATTATACTGAATTAAATTCTACAGAAGCTAGTATTGTTACGTTTGATTCTCGAACAATTTTATATACTGAATCGAATTTAATTCGTAATATTAGTTATCAATTAATTAATATTAATCCTGAAGCTATTATTATTTAGGGTGCCACAAATTTAAAAGTCACTCTAACATTAGGCTATCTTTGGCAAGAACGTTTTGATACTGGAGTATTTAAAGCATTATTATATAATGCTGACAATAAATCAACTTACTATAATCCAGAGGCTGATCGTTTTTTATGTCGATTAGGAGCAAAATTATTATTAATTGGGACTGATGAAAATGGTTTTATTGCTACTCCACAATCTCTTACTACTGCTGCATTTTTATTAGGTTTAAATGAAGGTATTGAAGAACCTAGTTATAATGTTGCATTAGATGGGAACTATGATATTATTTCTGGCGATAATCTAGAAGATGCAACTTATTATAAAAAGTTTGATATTATTATTCATCCTAATTTATAGTTGGCGGCGCAATTAGCTAGAGTTAAATGTTAGTTTAAAACTAGTAATAATATAACAGCGATATCTAATGAATATATTATATATAGCTAGACTAAATTGAGTTCTAAATATAAAATTTTTACTTTAACCGCAACTCCTAATGAATTTTATGTATTTAATTCTGCAGGGTCTTGTTTAACAAATAATACTACTTGTGTTATTACTTTAACATATTTAAATAAAATTAATACAGACGATATTATTACAAATATTTCGCATAATTTAAATAATATTGCCTATTTTACCAATATAAGTCAAACCAGTAATAATGGAAAAACTATTCAATATACTTGTACAATTGGTGGTACATTATAGAATACTGTTGATATAGTCCCAATTGAATTTACTATTAATAAAGATGATAATATCTATGTTGTGACAACAACTTTATATTTTGGACAAATCCGCATTGATAGTTCTGATACTACTGGACTTTAGTTATGGTTAAATAATACTGATAAATTAAATTATTATCAATTAACAGATAATAATTCTACATTATTTTCATTAAGTGGAAATACTTTAACTATTGGTGGATAGGCTGTATCTACCACTGGTACTTGGGGCGGTACTGCGGCCTCTGCTGATGTGGCTACGGCACTTAGTTCCAATGCTGGGGCTGCTACACAACCTATTTATTTTGCGAATGGTATACCAGTAGCTATTACTTCTACTATTGGTGCATCTAATAAACCTATATATGCTAATGCCGGTGTTTTAACTAGTATTAATAGTTTAGATGATACATTATTAGGCTTTACTGATAATACCTATGGTTTTACGACCACCGGTAAAAATACAAAATTATATGCATGGCTGAAAGCTATACAAACAAATATAAATACCTTGGCTGCAAAGCATACTGATGTAACTGTAAGTTGGCCGGGGAATATAACATTATGAGATAAAGGAGGAATAATATGGCATCTACAAATAAATTATACCCTCCAATTATTGCAGGAGTATTACCAGCTTTTTATAAAGTTGAACGTAGTGTTGGGGATACTACTCCTTGGGTAATTAAAATTACTGTTCCTTTTGGAATGAATTAGATGGTTGGTCAAGGCCAAGTTAAATCTATGTTTTTGCGTTTAAAAACAGTACAAACTAATGAGGTTAAATATTGTGCGCCAACTGATCGATTTGATTTAGATGCTGGGATAGCTTATTTTGAATTAAATTAGTCTCAAAGTGATTCATTAAAAGAAGGCTTATTTTATAAAGCTCAAATTGCTTATTGTGATGTGGCTATATAGCGTAATACTGCTGGTACAATTATATCAGCACCAGAAGTCACAGAGGCTGGTTATTTTTCTACAGTTAGTATTACTAAATGTATAGCTAAACCTATTGTTGCAATAGCAAATTTTGATTCTCGAAAAGTAAATTTATATAATAATAGATATTTAGGTACCTATGAACAAGATACCGAAAAAGGTGATAGTAATGAAAAAGTTTATTCTTATTGTTTTACTATTACTGATAAAGATGGCGAAACTTATATTACTTCTGGGGTTTAGCTACATAATACTAATAATGATATTAATCATTGGTCATCGGAAGATGAGTTTTTAGTTAATAAATTATTAGTACCAGGAGAAATATATTATTTGACTTATTCTGTAACCACAGTAAATGGTTTATAGTTATCTTCTCCAACTTATCGTTTAATGGCTGGTGAAAGTGTTGATATGGAAAAGGCTATTACTCTTTTACCAGAATTAAATTATGATGAAGGTTATATTCAAATTAATATGCGTGGGCCACGTCGTTATCGTTTAGATAGTGATAACGCTATTACTATATTAAATCAAGAAGATTATTGTTCTGGTCAATTCTTATTATCTCGTGGATGTTTTCGTGATGATTATATGGTTTGGGAAGATATTGCTCGTTTTAATTTAAATAATGAGTTACCTTCAAATCATATTGAAAGAGATTTTACTATTGAACAAGGTGTTACTTATAAATATAGATTATAGCAATATAATAAAAGTGGCGTATATTCTAATCCCATTTATTCTGACGAAATTTATGCTGATTTTGAAGATATGTTTTTATATGATGGAGTTCGACAATTAAAAGTGCGTTTTAATCCTAAAGTAGCTTCTTTTAAGGTTGATATCCCAGAATAGAAATTAGAAACAATTGGAAGTAAATATCCATTTATTTTTAGAAATGGCAATGTCTATTATCATGAATTTCCCATCTCTGGACTTATCTCTTATTAGTTAGACGAAGCAAAATTGTTCTTAACGGAAGATGAATAGTTAGATGGACAAGTTTTTGAAAATAATATGGCATATGAATATGCTACTGCTGTACGGCAAGGATGGCAACAAGCTTCTCATTAGATGCATCCTGTAACGCAAGAAGAATGGGAGGCAATGTCACCAGAAGAGCGAGCTAAGCATCCTTTACCTACAGAAATAACAGAATAGTATCCTGTTCGTTCTGTTAAATAGACTTTAAATAATAATAAATTATCACCAATTAGAATGGACAAAGATTTAACTAGTGAAAACCATATGTCTGAACGTTATTTTAAATTAGCAGTTTTGACTTGGTTAACCAATGGTGAGGTTAAGTTATTCCGTTCTCCAGGAGAAGGTAATTATTTAGTTCGTTTATTAAATACATCATTAACTCCTAACGATACATTAGGTCGTATGTTGCATACATTTAATACAACCGCTTATGAGATTGCGGATTTGACATATGAGAATTTATTATATTATAAATTAATTAATGTTACGAATCCTAATTTAAGTATTATACAGTTTTCTACTACTGAATTTACTCCAAATGCTGATGGTTCTTCTACTGTATTATATCAGTCTGATGGAGATATCATTTCTGGCTTTGAGGTAAATGATTGTGTGCCTGGTGATCAGATATTAGTAACTTATGGAGATGATCATTCTACTGAAGTAATTACAATTGGTGTTACTGGTAGTTATCATTTTGATGCACATGGACGCCCTATAGAATCTGTGATATTTTAGCCAGCTCCTGACACTCCTTTTAATTATCCTCATTCTATTACGCTTGAATATGTAGATGAGCAATAGCATTACTTTGATTTAATTGCTAATGTAGGAATTACTACAATAGTAAGTCGAACATATTATGGCCCATAGAATAATTTGGTAAATAGTGTTGTAGGAGATACAAATAATTTACATAAATTTAATATTAAACTTGGATAGGGTAAAGACGCTTATAAAACTCGTCTTTTAGATATGGAAATTTTACGTATTCGTCGACGTGAAATTATTCCTATCTATGAAGTGGAAACTGGTTTATATAGTGTTACTCCCTATGGTAAAGGATATCCTATTGAAGAATTAACTCAAATGAGTGCAGTTGATTAGGAAATTATTAATAGATTTGCAATTTTTGCAATTTATGTTCCTGATAATGCTAGAATTGTTGCAACTCCTCATTTAGTTAATAATATTACAGATAATAGTACTGATACATTAACATCAATTCCTTATGCTGACGAGCCATAGGATAAACATTATAATGAATTATATCCAGATTGGGTATTTTCTCAATATTATGATGAAAATAATAATCCTGTATTTTATACAACTCCTCCAAAATTATAGTTTGCTATTAATACTGAATTAGATAATAATAATTTAAGTTGGGTAGATTTATCTACTCGTGATGAAATGACATTATATCATTTAGGTCCAATTCAAATGTTAGCATTAGGAAATGGTGTAATGGCTGAAACTGTAATGCGTATTTAGGTTATTGATTACACTTTGGAAGATACTAATCAAGAAGTTAATGTTACTAAAAATAATTATTTAGCAGCAAAGACTCGTATGTTTGACGATTATGCTACTTATATAAATACTAATACAGATGCTATGAATCAGTATAATACCTATTTAGCCATGAAGACAAAATATGATTAGGCATTAGCGCAATATAATAAAATTAGTGAAACTTTAGTAATGTTCCGCAGTTTAGTTAATAATACTGATGTATATATTGATGATATTAAAAATATTACTACTAATATTGTTAATGCAATTAATAGTTATATTAATAATTATTATGCAACATTAGTAGCTTATATTGGGCATAATCATATTCAAGCTCCACCCGATGTAGTCTTATTACCTAAACCAACTACATTTACTACTACTGGTGAAAATAATGATTTAGATCAATTACATGCTATTATTGATGCTAAAGATCCTGATGTTCCATCTGCTACATTAGAAGTATTAACAGCATTAAGTAATAAATTAAATGAAGTATCACAAGTATTTATCACTATATTAAATGATTATCAAGATAGTATTCCAAATGTAGATAATATTATTAATATTTTACCTGCTGATTGGGATGCTAATTATTGGGATACTCATGAAGTACCTGAAATTGTACGTAGTTTGTCAAATGAATTATTATTATAGTTACAACAAATGTATTAGCTATTGAGATATAGTGGAGAGGTTAATATATTTACTGATGATTATTTAATTAATAAATCATTACCTACCAATCGGGCCTGGACAGAGGCCGAAGGGCAAATTGTTATTGATGATTAGGCTAATGTTGGTGGTATTGAATTATTAACAGAAGATACTTTTGAAAATAATGAAACAACAATTACATATGACCCAAATAGTACTATTTTAGCATTAAAAACTGCTTATACAACAGCAGATACAGAATTATAGGAATTAATTGAAATCCGTAATGATTGTCAAACTACTGTAGAAGTTTTAATGAATAAATGGGCTCAAGTTTGTTAGCCTATTAATGATTGGAATAATAATATTACAACATTATTGGATGATATTGAAATTTAGCGTAAAGCAATTGAAGCTTCAAATGAACTTATTAACCATTTAGAACAAGAGCCTCCTACAGAAAATAATTTGACAGCAATTGAATATTTAAATTTACGTATTAGATTAGCTAATGCTAAAATTGCAGAAGATTAGAATTCTATTTAGGCTATTAATAATAGGATTGAATCATATATGGCATATTAGCGTAAACCTAATGATCCACCTAGTATGTTAATTTACTCTGAAGTTGAAAGTGCATTAGCTGAAGCGCAAGCAGCATTAGCTGAAGCTGAAACCAATGTAACTACAAAACAAAATTCTAAAAACTTATTTTATAATGCATATTAGCAAGCTATAACAGATTGGAATAATAAATTATCAATCATTATTGCTTATATAGATATTTTAAAACGAGTTAATACGTTGCATGAATTAGGGCTTAGTGAATTACAAGAACAAATTAGTTAGTACCATAGATGGTATAATGAATTAGTAGATGCTCATAATATTCAATATAGCTCGGCTAATAATACTTTAAATGAAATGAATTCATTATATATGGGCTTTGCTAAATTAAATGAGTTAATTGATGAGTGGGAGGCTCAAAAAGCTGCATTAGAGCCTACTATTGCGACCGAACCAACTCCAGTAAATCCACCTGTTGAATTTGCTTGGGATTATTATATAGATGATATTAAGCGTAAATGGGAAATTTTTATTTTAAAATTACAATAGAAATATCAAGAAATTGAAGCGAGGTATTTTGCATGAAAAACCCTTTACTTGATACCAATTTTTTATTGGCATTAGATAATACGCATAATAAAATCATTTACGCAAAAGTCATTTCTTTAACTCGTGATGAATAGCCAATAGAAGCTATTGAAGGTGTAGTATAGTCGGGCTCCATTAATATTGATGGAGCTTCGGCTGTACGCCGTTCTTGTAATCTTACTATGACAACTAAACTTCTTAATATTAATGAAGTATATTGGGGATTTAGTACAAAAATTAAATTAGAAATTGGAGTCTAGAATAATATTGATTCTACATATGATAATATCATCTGGTTTAAACAAGGAGTTTATATTTTAACAGATTTTAAAACTTCTCAATAGGTAAATAATTATACTATTACCTTATAGGGTAAAGATAAAATGTGTTTATTAAATGGTGATATTAGTGGTCATTTTAATGCAGAAACTAATTTAAAAGTAGAAAATATTGTAGATAGCGATGGAAATATTACTGAAATTATTCGTCCTATTAAATATATTATTCGAGAAATGATACACCATTATGCTCAAGAACCATGGGCTAATATTGTAATTAATAATCTTGAAGATTATGGTTTAGAAATGTTAGATAATCATAGTGAAAATAATTATTATTTATGGCGTAATTAGGATGGACAATATATATATTTAACAGATAATCAATTAAATGATATGTCTAAAGATGGAGATCCAGAAGAAGTTGATGGACCTCGGAAAAAAATTAATGAACCATGTATTTATGATAATGTTTCATATGACAATTTAGATGAGTTACCATCTACGTTTATTTTTATTAATGGGTTAGAAGAAGATGCTAATGGATTAATTGGACGGAAAGTAAGTAGTACAATTAACAACGGATTATATAATTTATTTAAGATCGAATCATATGGAGTTGCTGGCTATCGTCGTACTGATTTAACCTATGATAAAGAATTAATTGCGGCAGCTGGTGATACAGTTACTTCAATATTAGATAAGTTAGTAAAGATGTTGGGTTCTTTTGAATATTTTTATAACCTAGATGGATAGTTTGTTTTTCAAGCTAAAGACACTTATTTAAATACGGTATGGTCTGCTGCGGAAACCTTGGATACAGCGCAAGAAATTTCATATATTAATCCTGCATTAATGCGTAGTAAAACTAGTTATTATTTTGAAAATGGCTAGTTAATAACTACGATTGCAAACAATCCTAATTTATTAAATGTTCGTAATGATTTTACAGTATGGGGAAAGAAGAAAACCACTACAGGTTCAGAAATTCCTATTCATGCCCGCTATGCTATTGATAAAAAACCATTATTTTATTGTAAAGTAGCAGCTGTAAAACAAGTAGAAGATGACTCTCAACCCGATGGAGCATTATTAAATAATATTTATATAACTCAAGAGGGATTAGAGCTTATTAAACAAATGGCTTTTGCCGATATTAATGCAACAGCATATCATAATAAGCATGTATTGCCAAATGCATTTAGAGATGATGCAGAAAATTGGTGGAATATAGAAGATTGGGCTGAATATTATTATGCCTTTGTTGGTTCTCTGCCAACAGGTTCTATGAAATTATATCAAGACCCTGGTACTGCTGAAAATCCGAATAATGGCTATACAGGTAAGTTATATTTTAAACACGATGGAAATGATTTAATAATTGAGCCTAATTCATATGGTCTTGGAAGTGCGGCTTTTGCTATAGTTGATATTCAACGTATATCTACTGATTCTAATGAATGTATTCCAGCTGGATTTGAAGATGTGATAAATGATAGGCTTATCATGACTCATAATGCATTTATGCACAGATTTAATGCTTGTAATCATCCATATAGTTATTTCTTAAATTTGGCAAAAGAACAAGGTTATGAATCATATTTTTATCGCCCTAATTTAGACTTTTCTAATATTGAAACATTTTAGTCTGATTCTTTTGCAGCAGAATTATATGCTTATTTATCAACGCATTAGACTCAAATTGTAGATTGGCGTGAATTAATTTATTTAATGGCTCAAGATTATTATCAATATAATCATGATGATGATTTTGAATTAAATGTAGCTCTTGCGAATCGCAAATTTAGTGATATATTAAATAGATTAGATTATTATACTGGCAAAACTGGTTACGAGTAGTATTATCATGATATTGAAGGTTTTTGGCGTTTATTATATGATAAAGAACATGCTGGAGAAACCGCAATAATTGGAAAAACTTCTAAATTTGAAGGCACAGAAATTCATTATGATAGTGATGGCTGGAATGTTTTAGTTACAGAAGATCCAACTTCATTACTATTTTGGTTTGATTTTTACGAAACTGATACTTCAGCTATTGGACGTTTTAGTGTGCCTGCGATTGGTTAGCGAACTAAAGTTGTACAAGATGATGACGTACGTGTAATTGTGTATCCTGATGTACCTGATATTGTTTATTTGTATGAAGGTGAAACTATTACTGAAGATGATTTTGCATTAAGTGCTAATAATAGTGGATATAGTTTCTTCCCTAATCCTTCAAGTGCATTTACTACATATTTTACTTTAAGCATTAGAAATAAATCAGCTAAAGAAACTATGGATAATTTGGTATACAATTATAGTCATACTAATGATAATATATCATTAACAACTATACCAATTTATTATTTACAACCTAATAGTATCATTCATGTGCATGAAGATTTAAGCCATATTGATGGATATTATGAAGTCACAAAAATTACATTACCATTAACATATAATGGTACAATGAATATTTCTGCTGTAAAAATTCCACAGCAGATTTACTAAGGAGGAAAAGGAATGGTTAAGAAAATCAAGCAATTTAGATTTTATGATTAGGGAAATTCTAAAAATACAAATGAAAAAATCTTTTTCACCAGCAATGTGGATTTTAGCAGATATATGCCAATTGTACATTTAGGAATTCAAACATTGCCTGGCACTAAAGTTTATTTAAATTCTAATATGGATGCACCAGTTATTATTGGTGCTACTGGTATTTATGAACTTGATTTAGAAGGGACGACTGGTTTAATTAGTAGTTTATAGTTTGACCCTAATTCTATGAATATTATTGAAGCTACTCCAACTGGTTACTTAATTGTTGATATTATTTATGAAGTCGAGGAGGATTAATTATGGCAACAAGTTTATATGGAACTGTTAAAAAAATTGGTTCTTCACAATTTACTTTTGATCGTATTTATTCAACTCGTAGTGAGATGGAAGCATAGATGCAATAGGATGGAGTATATCATGGCCGATATGTATTAATTAGCTATGGAGAGCATTATACTACTAATAATGTTAATGATGCTACTATTACAATTAATTTAAATAATCAAACATCTGAATGGCATGCTAATATTAATAGTGATTGGATTACTAATTATAATGCAGATTTATAGGCTTATCATAATGTATATGATAAAACGGTATGGCAGAAAATTTTTGATGGTACTACTGCAAAATATATTATGGTAGCATCTTTAAATGCTCGTGCGCCAGGCTTAACTATTAATGAAGATTATTATAGTTTTAATCTAAATACAGATAATAATTCTGATTATACTTATTATACTAAAATTGATGGAAATAACGTAGTAACTATTCATGATGGTGCAGAAGGCATTAATCATGCTCCAAAAGTATCAGCTAATTATCCTATTCCACGTTGGCATGAAACTTTATCTAATGACTTAATCTATCATTTAGATATGCCAATGCCATTACATATTAATCTTGCTCAAGAACCTGAGTATTTTAAAGAAGGTGCTACCCACCCAAAAGTGAGATATGAATATGATATAAATAAAGATGCTAATAATTATATTCGTTGGGAGCATATCTTAAAAAATAATAATAGTAATGAAACTATTGGTGCAGATTTTAATTTTAATGTGCCAGCAATTGGTTAGGCTATTAGTGATGCATATGATGCCTTATATGGTATTCCATTATTAAAAGATGAAAATGAAAACTTAATTTTAGATGAGCATGGAAATCCTCAAGCTACCACTGGAACTAGACCTTTTATTACTGAAGCAGAAGATAATAATGGTTATGTTAATTTAAAACAGGAAACAATAGACGCTTTAGCCCAAACTAATTATGTTGGTTTATTATATATTTTAGATCATATTGGTTTGCGCGCGTAGGACGGGCATTATCTTTTAAGTTCAGATTGGAGTGTTCCAGTTCATGAATTCGGTCATATTGATAATAAACCAGAAATTATAACTGATATTGTTCCTGTAACAAGTGGTAATAATATTGGTCTTTGGACTCTTACTGTCGAGTCTCAATCTTAATTTCCTTTTTGGGCTAACTCTATTAAAGGGTTAGCCCAAAATTTAATATAAAATGGATAATAAAATATCTTGGAGAAAGGAGAGTTTAAATGGCGAACGGTTATAATTTTGTAAAGTTTTTGCGTGGTTCACAAGCTGCTTATGATAGATTAGCTTTACCTGATATTAATACATTATATTTCATTTATGATGAAAATTCAACAGATGAATAGCCAAGTGGAAAATTATATTTAGGTCGTTATTTAATTAGTGATAGTAATTTAACAAGTATAGCTCTTGGCGATTTAACTGATACAGATATTGGTGAACTCACAGGAACTGAAATTTTACGTTATAATAGCACATTACAAAAATGGCAGCCTGTTCTTGTTAGTGACTTACTAGAAGAATTAGATATTGCTGTCGGTGCAGCTGTTGTAAACTCTGGCATTACGAAACAGGCTGGTGAAACAGATGCTGATGCTCTTGCACGTGCAGTCCTTACTCAAAAAGAAGGCGATTTAGCAATCGTCGATGGAACAGTATATGTTTATGATGATAATAATTGGTTAAAACTCATTGATTCCACTGTAGCTGATATTGGTAATCTCGCTGACAGAGTAAGCGATTTAGAAACCGCGGTTGATAATGTATATACCAAGAGTGAAACTGATTCTGCAATCGCTACTGCGGTAGCTAGTGCAAATCATTTAACATATACAACTGTTGGCAGTTTAACTGGATTAGACCCAACAGCCAATGAAAATCAAAATAAGATTTTTTTAGTAACTCGTAGTGCTGGTGACTTAAATAATTCATATGATGAATTTATGTCTGTTAATGGTGCTTGGGAAAAACTTGGTACATGGGATGTTAATTTAAATAATTATGTACAAACTGATGACCCAAGACTATTAACTACAACGCAAGTAGGTTATTTAAATAATCTATTTGATTAGAATGGATAGATTTCTGTTAATAGTATTAGTGACTTGTTAATCCGTTCTGTAGATTCAAATGCATTTGTAGTAACTGCAGCAGGTCAATTACAATTAAAAGATACTATCGATCTGAGTAATTACGTACTCAAGAGCACTGTCGGTGATTTATCAGATTTAACTTATCGTAGTGCTAATGACAGTACAATTGTTGATGAATTAAATGCTTTAAATGAGCGTTTAATTTGGAAACCTATTGAAGAATAATTTTTCGGAGGAATAATTTATGGCAAACGTATTATTTAAACGTGGTTTACACTCCGCATTGCCAGCAGCAAATGCCGCAACTGATGGTGTGTTTTATTTAACTACTGATACTAATCGTTTATATGTAGGCCAAGGCACAAAATTGGTCGAGCTTAATAAGTCCATTACAGTAGTAGATACTATTGCTGGCTTACCAGCGTTAACCGATGTTGAAGCTGGTCAGTTCTACTATGTAAAGGGTCCAAATGCTGGTGCTGATAATGTACAAAATGGTAACATTCTTGCTGTTTGCGTATCTGATGGCACAACAAAGCGTTGGGTACAGGTAAACCCTGATACTAATACTGATACTGGTTATGATAGAGTTGATAGCTTAAGCGTAGGAACACCAAATATAAATACTACTGCTGGTACTATCACATATACTATTACTCTTGGTCGTGACCACTTAAATTCAGATAATAGTACAAGCACATTAGCCGATAAGACTGCTACATTTACTATCAATAGTAGTGATATTGGTCAAATCGTTTCTGCTACTGCTGTTTCTATTGGCTCAAGTGCAGTTAGCTCCAATAGTACAACTGTAAATACAAGTGGCAATGGTGCTGCTGGTAATGGCTTTACAGTAACTGGTGGTAGTAACATTACATTAAGTGGTTCTGCTAATGCTCTAACAATTTCTGCAACAAATACAACTTATGATTTACAATCTCCTGCGGGTAGCGCAACAGTTGAATTAACTGATGGTTCTGCTACTGATACTGTTACTTTTGAAGCTGGCACAGCATTAAGTGTATCTGGTGCAGATGCTGGTAAAATTTCTTACTCACATGCTAATGTAAGTTCTAGTACAACAACTGATAGTACAACTGCATCTCTTACCGATGGCACAGGCCTTACTGTTGTTGATGGCGTTACTGTTAATTCTCAAGGCCACGTAACAGCCGTTACAAAGAAATCATTTACAATTGTTGATGATGTCGTTAATAGTGCTGTTATTGGGGCTTCTGGTGAAGACCTTACTTTAACTCTTGGCAGAGAGCATAGTGGCGATGTTACTGCTACAGGTGGTACTGGTAAACTATACCACAACTTAACAATTACTGATGCTGGTGCAACAACTGGAAGTGTTGTAAAGGTTTCTAACCAAGGGACATTAACAACTAATTTATATTCTGCTGCAAAAGTAGATGAATTATTAGCTGGCCTCAATGCAATGACATATAAGGGCACCGTTGGTTCAACTGGTGCCACAGTAACTTCACTTCCAACAACTGGCGTTAAAGTTGGTGATACTTACATGGTAAAGACAGCTGGTGCTGGTTCTGAAACAAGTTCTGTTCCTGGTGATTTATATATTGCTAGTGGTACTGAAACTAATGGTGTTATTACATCTGGTTTAACTTGGACTTATGTCCCAGCTGGTGATGATACTGATACCACTTATACATTTAGTGTTGCAGCTGATGGCACTATTTCAGCCGCGCCAAATCCTGGTACAAGTAGCTTAACAGTTGCAAAGATTGTTGGCGGTACTGCATTAACAGAGTCTGTTTCTGGTAGCACAATTACTATTAACCATGATAATATTGGTACTGCTACAACTGATGCTGGTAAGAATACAACTGGTACTCTTGCTTATGGTGGAACATTCAAAGTTCCTTATTTAACAACTGATGCTCAAGGCCATGTATCTGCTATTTCTGAAGCAACATTAACACTTCCTGCTTCTGATGATACAACTTATCAGATTAGTGTTGATACTGATACTAATGGTGCAGCAATCAAATTGTCTGAAACTGGTGGTTCTAGTTCTACAACTGCTGTTGTTGTTGGTGATGGTGTTGCCATTTCCACTTCAAAAGATGCTAGTGACCAATTAAAGATTAGTCATAACAACCTCTTAAGTAGTGGTACTGCTGGTACAACTTATGGTTCTTCTGCTAGCACAACTCCTGCTGCTGGTGGTAGTATTAAAGTTCCTTCTTTAAAGGTAAATGCACAAGGCCATGTAACAGAGGTTGGAGAGCAAACAATTACTTTACCAGCTGATAATGATACAAAGTATCAACTTCGTCCAACTAGTGTTGACGTTGCAACAGCTAGTGGTACAACTACTGCTACTGCTACACTCAATATGAGTGATACAAGCAGCGCTAGCAGCAATGCAACTACTGCTTCATTGAAGATTAGTTCTGAATCTTTGAAGATTGAAAAGCCATCTGGCACTACTGATGAAGTAAAAGTAAATATTGAATGGGGTACTTTCTAATATTGGACAAAGTTAGACAACTTATTTAACAGAGATTTTATATTCCATTGAAGGAATATTTATGGGGTGAGGACCTTAAAGGTTCCTTACCCCATTTTATTTTTATATTACGGAGAAAGGAGCAAATATATGGCAAATAGTAAATTTTAGCCAGTAAGAGGTAAACAAAAAGATATTGCTGCATAGCCAAAACGCGATGGTTATATTTATTTCGCTTATGACACCGGAAATGTCTATATTGATAAAGATGTTAATGGCGAAATAGTGCGCTACCCAGTAGGTTCTGGCGCATCTGGAATAGTATATACATCTGGTGATGGTAGTAATATTTTGAAAGTGTCTCTTGATGATACCGATTTCAATTATCGTATTCTTATGAGTGCATTGCCTGAAACTGAACAAGTATTACCTGCTCCAAATACACTGATTATTAACTCGGATGGTAGATTCTTCCGTGTTATGTCAGTGGATGCAGCAACACAGACTATTTATGCTGTATTATTAGCAGTAAGTGGTACTGGTGGAGGCGGCTCTGGAGAGGGCGGCGGCACTGGTCCAGTTGCAACTGTAAGCTTTAAAATTAATAGTGAAACATTAAGCCAAGATATGATGTTTGTTTATGGACAGACTTGGAATGTTGAACTTACGCCTAAAAATTCATATGATAATTATGTTACATTAACATTTACCGTGACTGATAGTAATGATGATAAAGTATATGAATATGTAGCAACTCGTGTTCCAGTAGAACAAATTTATAGATTTAATATGGGGCAGTTGCCATTAGGTAAAAATTTAAGTTTAACTATTACAATGTCTTCTGCGAATAGTGATTCATATCGTCGTGTATTTAGTGGTTTAAGTGTTATTACATTAGACTTACAGAAAGTTAATGCTGATTTTATTCCAATTAAGAAAACTGGCGATAATAATGTAACACAATTATATTATATGCCTATTGGTGATTCAAGTATTGGCAATAAAGGTAAATTACATGTATATATTGATGATGTTGAGACTAGTGTTTCTACCATCGATTCTACCTGGTATAATCGTGTTAATACATTAAGCGTTGAAAGACAGTCTTATGGTGCGCATACAATTAAATTAATTATTAGTGCAGAAATCAATGGTATTACTATTTATACTAATCCAATTAGCTTTGAAGCTGCTTGGGCAGATGCTACATTAGATGAACCTATTATTTGGGTTGGCCAATATGATTCTACAGTAATTAATTATGAAAATGCTTATATCCAATATATGGTCTATGACCCACAAGCAGATGCACGTGATGCCGCAGCTAATATCACTCTTTATAAAGATAGTGAGATTATTGGTGAAGTACAGTATCAATATAAACCAGAAAGTGGTTGGATTGATTGGGATATTTCTTCTCTTTATACTGTTGGAAATAATGTATTTTCTATCGTATGTCGTGGTATTCGTAAGGATATACTAGTATACGTCACAACTGAAGGCTCTCGTGATTTAAGTTTATCTCAAAAGCCAAGTTTATTAGAAAACTTTAGTGCAGCTGGTCGTTCAAATACTGAAATTTTAAGCAATCGTATTAAGTGGATAGATTCTACTGACAATCACTACGAAGCCGGTTTAACTGGATTTAATTGGCAAAACAATGGTTGGAAAAAAGATGCTATTGTTGCTGATACAATTGATAATGGTACTTATTTAACTGTTGCCAATGGGGCTACATTATCTATTCCAAGTCCTACTAATAACCCTGACGGTTTATTATTAAACTATGATACTAGCTATACTATTGAAGCACGTTTCCGTGTGCGCAATATTCAAAAGTATTCTACTCTTGTTACTACTATTCCTTTATATTTTTATGCTGATGAAAATGAATATGGTGAACCCGTTAAATCTTCTGAAAGCAAAACGATGGAATGGATTAATGATAATAATAAAGAAGTTTGGTATGATGAATATGGCAGTCCTTTAATGGATGAAGAACATACTTTAAAAACTTATGAAACCAATGAAGGTATCTTCTGTAAATGGTTAAATAGCCAGGGTCAAGGTTTTGTATTAGGTACACAAGAAGCTTATTTCAATTCGCCAAAAGATGGTGTTAATGTCCGTTATAAAGAAGATGAAGTAATTAATATTACTTGTGTTATTGACCATAATAAAAATCTTGTTTATATTTATTTGAATGGTATTTTATCAGGTGCTGGTGAGTTAGATTCTAATAAACAAACTGGTAGTTTTCGTATTCCAGGAGCATTAATATTTAATTCCGATTATTGTGACGTAGATTTATATAGATTCCGTATCTATTCTACTGCATTAACAATGCCTGAAGTTATTCAAAACTATTTATCAGATATGCATAGTATCAAACTATTTGACCAAAATCAATTAGCTGATACATTAAAACCTACTCAAATTTCTTATACAACATTATTACAATATAATGAAGATCATCCAGATGAATTAACAATGCCATACGCCGTATGGAAGATTAAAGATAGTAATCGTGCTGAAAAGCTTCCATATTTTAAAGGTGATGAATGTAAAGTTGATATTACCTTTGTAAATCCATCATTAGACCGTGCGCTTGAAAAGGGCGACATTGATGAGTGGTATTATTATACACATTCACCTAGTTTTATTGCTACAGATGTTGATATTAATGTACAAGGTACATCTTCACAAGGTTATCCTCGTCGTAACTATAAAACAAAATATAAAAAAGCTACTTCTTGGGTATTTACTAAAGGTAGTTTAGCTGGTGAATCTGTTGCTGTTGATCATGTAATTGATGGAAAAACCTTAAAAGGCAAATTCCATATGGATAATGAATATGTTGGTGTTAATAAGTTTACTTGGAAGATTGACTATATGGAGTCTTCTGGTACTTATAATACTGGTTTTGCTAACTTAATGGGTAACTTAAAACATCCATTATATACAAAACATCCTCTTAATGATTTAGGTTTGGATGCAACTGGTTTACGTACAACTGTTTATGGCTATCCAGTACTCACATTCCATGAGTATGACGATGTAAGTAATAATCCATCTAACCGTGGTGTTAAATATGAGTATATTGGCCGTTATAATATGAACCTTGATAAGAGTGCCAATGAAGCTTATGGATATGAAGATAGTCATGCACACCCCTATGTTGAGGGCAATCCCAAGATTAAGAATGTAGCAGAGTGCTGGGAGTTAAGTGATAACCAAGGTACTTGGTGTTCCTTTAAGTTCCCATCTGATGCTGCACGTGAACTTGGTTTCGGCACTCCTCAAAATGGATTCCCTGATAGACTTGAAATGTTTAAGCATTTTGAATATCGCTATAGCCCATATGGTGATTAGTTAGATGCTATTGGCGCGAAAGGAAAATATGATGGTGTTGTTCCATCTGATAAGCCTGAAATTGGAGAACAAATTGGCTCTAATGATGCACAAAAGAGCGCTTATGCACGTAATGTATATTTTAATTTAGAGCGTTTATTCTTCTGGTTAGATTCTGCTAATATTTCTAGTGCAACAGATGGTGATATTTATTTCCGTCAACCTGTTAAAGGTAATGATGGTGTAATTTCAATTTCTAAAACTAAATTAAATGAAGTCACTTATCCAACAGCTAATGATTATAATGGCACCCTTGGTGCTACATCTGTGGTCAATCCTCTTGGTGGTTATACAACGACATTCACCAAAGATACTGCCGGATATCGTCGTGAAAAATTCAGAAATGAGTTTACATAGCATTTAGATTTAGAATATTGTTTAGTATACTTTGTGTTAACAGAGTTATTGCTTTGTTACGACTCTCGTGGTAAAAATATGATGATGGCTAGCTTCGGTCCTCGTACCGAGGGCGGCGAATATATTTGGTATCCTACTTTCTATGATATTGATACTCAGTTAGGTTTAAATAACACTGGTGCTTATCTGTGGGATTATGACGCCGATGTAACTGAAAGTGGTTTGTTCTCAACTCCTACAAGTGCTTTATGGAGTAATTTCTATCTTGTATTTAATACAGAAATTCAAAATAAATATCGTGTATTCCGTGGACAAGCCGATGGTTCAACAGTAGCTAATAATTTAACTTATGAGAATATTACTGGTGCTTATGAGTGTAACCCAGATGTATTTGATTCATATGCTATGCGCGGTATTCGTCCTATTGTAGCTATTGGATTAGATGAGTATTATAAGTATTTTGAAATTATGGATACTGGTTACTTTACTACTGATGGTACTTCTATTCCTGGCACTACAGAATTTATTTTCCAATGCCAAGGTGATAAGAAGTTATCTACAGAGTTATTACTTCGTAACCGTTTGAACTATATTGATTCTTGGTGGTTAGGTGGTAATTATTAGATTGAGCAGATGAAGCAAGGCCAATTCTGGGGTCGTGTAAACGGCAATAGAAAGACTGATACTTCTGATAGATATTTGGATATGACTGCTGAGCAAATTGCTGCAGCCGCTTCAAATAATAGTCAATATAATAACTTCCTGCCTGGTACATTCCCTGTACCTTACTTTGATAGTACACCTGAATTTAAATTAAAGCCATTCTTAAAGCAATATGTATCAGTACTAGTTGATGAAACTACACGTAGTTTACCAGTAAAATACTCTGCAACTCAAGAAGAAGCTGATGGAAAATGGACAGAACTTGGTGAGGATATTTTAAGTCCTTATCGTGTCACTCCAGAAAGTCCTAATGAGCAGTTAGTATACTTACCTGCCGTTGATTATTTATCATCTATGGGTGATTTAAGTACAAAGTATTTTAGTGAAATTCACTTAACTGCTGGTAAGCGTTTATTAGATTTATGCTTTGGTAGTGATGTTCCTGGCTATATGAGTAATGCATTGGATGCCAGTAAGCCATTAGAGTTAAATAATGGTGCCAATAGTGGTAGCAAAAAGGCATTATTAAAGAAATGTATTTTATCACAAATTAATAGCTGGAATAAACCTGTTGATATGCGTGGTTCAGAAAAACTTGAAGAGTTCCGTGCATTGTCTACTGCATTACCAAGTGTTGATTTTGCTAATGGTGCGCCATTACATACAGTACACTTACCAAATACGATTACAAGTTTAAGTCTTGTTGAAAATAGCGAATTAACTAGAATTCTTGAGACAAAACCTGTTGTAGCACGCTGGGTAGATAATACTACTAATAATCCAGTAACATTCTCTGCTAATATGGATTTCTCTGCTGCGCATGTAGAATATACTGACCCAGCCCTTTATCGTGGTTTATATCTTGAAGATATTACAGACCATACAATGGGACAGGTTATTGCAAGCGGCCACTCATTAAGTATTTTAGTACTTGAAGGCGGCGGACTTGGTTATGATTCTTATAAACTTTTGAATAAGTTAGTAGATATTAAGAAAAATGCTACAACTCATAATATCTTACAAGCTAGTTTGAAGGATGTAAAATGGACCCCATATTCACCAGTTGTATATGGTGAGTCTTATGATAGCAATACAACTTATTATGAACTAACTGACCATAGTACATTTGTTAGTTATACTTATAATGCAAGTACTTGGGATACTGATACATTAAATGGTATTGTTTATACAAAAGATAATTCAATAGATACATCAGTAATTACTGATACATCATTATTAGACTTCTTAATTGATGAATATCCAAATGCTCAATTTGGTAATACTACATTATTAAGTAATAGTGTTCCTGCTATTACAGGTACAATGTATATTAATAATGCTGGTGGTACAGCAATTAGTGAAGAAGAACTAACTTCTAAATATGGACAATACTTCCCAAGTCTTAAATTACAAGTTGCTAATGTCGCTGAAGCTAATGTTACTAGATATGCTCGTAAACTTGATAATGGTGTAATTGAAACTATTGAGACTTTACGTTCCATGAATAGTCATCCATTACCTCCAACTGCATAGTATCCTGCTAAATCTGGTTATGATTTTATTGGTTGGGGTCTTGACCCAGATAATGATACTATTTTCTTGCCATATAATTTTGATGTTAATACTGGTAATGGTTCATATCCAGCTGATATGAGCATCTATTTAAATGAATATACATTTAGTGGTGATAATAAAGTTGTTGTCCTTTATGCCAAATATCGTGTACATCAAAATATTATTACAATATGGCAAAATGGTATTAAAGCTGGCGCAATGTTAATTGATACTGGTTCTATGTTCCATGAACCAACAGTATTATATCCATACGATGGAGATAATGTTGATATTAGTACTTCATTTGCATTTGCTCCATATAAAGATGATTCTAGTTTACCATTAAATCAAACTTACTAGTTCCTTGGTTATTCAAGAAGTGCAAGTGATGTTGCGAATAATACAATTACTGACCCAGTAGTTGGAATCATTAATCGTGATACTTCTATTTATGCAGTATTTACAGAAGAAAGCATTACAAATATTGATTATAGTGATTTATTTATTGTGCAAGAAACAACTCGTTATACTGATAGTGCTTCATCTGCATTTGATATTGATGGTGTAGTATTAACAATGGTTCCAGTAGCTACCAAAAAGGCCGTTGGTAAAATAGTTGTTCCAGCAAGCTGGAATAATTTACCAGTTATTGGTATTATAGGATTTAGTCATCAAGATGCAATTACTCATATCTTCTTTGAAAGTAATAATGAAATCCGTACAATTGGCACAGCTTGTTGTAAAGATATGACTGCTCTTAAATATGTCGATTTCTTATCATTATTAAAATTAAGAAAAATTGATAGTGAAGCCTTTTATCGTGTAAACAATTTAGGCTTAGTTAATAGCATTGGTGATAGTGGACTATCTGTATTAAATATAGTTGAACATGATGCATTTAACCACGCATTTAGTTCTACTTATCGTCCAAATGGCGCGAATTTAATTGAAATTCCAGCTAGTATTACAACACTTGGAAACAAGGCTTTTGCATTCCAGAGTTTAACTCCTTATTCAGTATCTCTGACAATTGGAACTCCACAATTTGCTTCATTACTGACAATGCCAATTTTAGCTCCTAATATTATCTTGGAAAATAATCCATCTTACTTTGGTGCAAATAATCACTATGAATTTAATAATATTGATTTTTATAGTGCAATGTATGAAGGTAATGCTACAATTGAAGATACTAATGGAAATGCTAAAGGTAAATTAGCTGAATATTTTGGTCTGGTAAGAGATAGTCAATAGGCTATGCCTCATAACTTTACAGTACACAATGGTTCAAATATATGGGTAATCATTGAAAATGATATTTATATTCCAGAATAATAAAAGGAGAATAAAATTATGACTACACAAGTATTGTATAAATATCTTGGCACGAATGGAGTAATTGTTTCTCCTATTCATTTAGAAGATATTTATTATGTTAGAAATATCCGTTTAACTGCCGATGCCGGGAAAATGTTAACAAAAGATAATAAGTCTTTTATAACACAAATAATTGTTCCAGAAGATGAAGTGGAGCAATGGTTTGAGGTAGAGGCCAAATAATAATAATCATATTATATGATTTTTAATAAATAAGGAGAGGGAGAGTTTGCTCCCTCTCCAACCTATATTCTAAAGAAAGGAAGATATAAGGTTTATGATTACAAAATTAACTGCTGAAAACAATGAGAAATATCAAGCTCGTTTTCAATCAATGAGTAATGCCTTTAGAACAAATGGATTAAATCTTGAAGTCAAATCCTTGGAAGAATATTTTGCTAATATTCAAACCATTCTTAATTTTGTTGATGAACATCCTGAATATACAGCTCGTTGCTTAGCCATGCCAGTTGATGAACCAGTATTTGAAATTGATGCTAATAGCCGTGTAATCACAGTACCACCAGTATTTAAAAAGAATGGTATTGCTGTTGTTGGTGATCATTGGGCAGAGACAGTTTTTTTTAAGATTGATAAATACTTTGATTTTACAAGTTTTTATAAATTATTAAATGATGACGGAAATGGTCGTGTTATTATTAACTGGGCATTTACCCCCGCGGGCTCTAAAGCCGTTGGCGATATGCAAACAACAGCTGCATTTGGTCCTGCTGATGATTTAATGCCTGGCTTTTTAGTATTTGGATGGCCAATTAAAAAGGAAATGACACAAGCTGCCGGGACATTAACATTCTCTATTCAGTTCTATCATGTTGCTAATGGTGAAATTGATTATAGCTTTAACACAATGCCTGCAACTATTCAAGTTGGTACAAGCTTAACATTAAAAGACCCAGTATTAGTAAATAATAATTATTTAGGTGAACTGGCTCTCCGTTTACGTAATAGCGCATATCGTGTAGATGAAATCGAAGGCCCAGATATGCCTGAATGGATTTTAGACTTGCCCGCCAAGATTAATATGCCATTTGAGGCTGATGATACTCAATCTACTTTATACTTACCCGCTCAAGCTGGTATTACAAAGGGCGTAAGTATTCAATATACTTGGATGGCCACCCTCGAAGGCGAAGAAGCTACTCCAGTAGTAGGTGTAGATACCTATCGTGAGACTGAAGATACCACTCCTGCTGCCAATAAGTTATACTATAAAGCCGTAACTGGTGGTTATGCTTTATTGGTTGGCGACGAGAAAGATGATGCTTTTGCTGCTCTTGGTGGAGAAGATGCCGAACCAATTTATGAGTTATTTAGCGTTCTTGCTATTAACAAAGCTGGTAGATATTCAGTACAAGCTAATGCTCGTGTTGATATTAGTGATGGCACTTGGGAGAGCTTATCTGAAGAAGATAGAGCTCAAGTAGAGGCATTAACAAAGAGTATTCCATCTAACCGTGATGGCGCTGATAACAATGCTGGTTATTGTTTAGTTCCTGCTGCCTCTGAACCAGAAGTAACTTTAAGTGTTTCTTCAAATCTTGACCCAGCTTCTTATGAAGTTATTGACCCAGAACAGAATGCTTTCATTTATATTTCTAATGAGAGTGCGCCAACTATTACTGCTTCTGTAAGTGGTGATGATTTAGGTGCTCTTGCTGTAGTAATGTTAGATAATGAGGGTAAAATTGTTGGTAGTGAGACCGCATTTGCTGATTTAGCTGATGAAGATATTGCTGCTGGTGAATATGATTTTGCTCGTTATGAAGGAGATATCCCAGTATCTAATGGCTTAACTGCTCAAGGCCAATATAAAGTTGGTATTATTAATCGTCTTAATGCAACATATGCAAAAGGCGAATCTGACAGTATCACTACTTCATTTGTTGCTCCTTCTGTTAGCCAAATTAGTGTTTATGTTGCGCTTGATGGCCAATAGGGCACAGTAAAAGTATTAGATAGTGGTGCTCGTACTGGTGAGAATGATAGTATTCTCCAAGTGGATTTAGGTCAAGCATTAGCATTTACAATGGTTGATGATAATCTTCCATATGCTGATTTCTCTGGCTGTGTATTAAAGTATTATTTACAAGAAGTAGATGAGAATACATTAGAGTTAGTTGAAGAGGCTGACCCAGCAGAAATTGAAATCTCTATGGCAGAATCATTTATGCCTGCTGATAACGGATATTATCGTATTAAAACAGTAGCTGAATATAATAATACCAGACGTATTGGATATACCGATTTATTCCGTTGCGTAATCTAATTTTTTAAGGATAGGAGGTATTCCCTATGATTACTGGTGAACAAGAATATCTGCAATTCTTAAAAAACGTTTAGGATGGGTATAATCCTCCTGACATTCGAATTCGTCTTCCTCAAGATGAACCTATCTATGAGGTAGATTTAAATACTAGAAAAATTAATGCTCCTACATTTTTAGGCGTAGAAGCCGACCATTCTGCAGAGATTATATTCTTTTCTATTGATAGATATTATGACTCTATGGATTTAGCTCAAATGGTTGGTATGATTCAATTTCGTGATGCGAAAAATAAAGAATACTATTATGTTATTCCTTATTATGATACCACATCAGTAAGTGGAAAAATTATTTTTCCTTGGAATATTCAAAGCCCAGTAACTAAATGGAGTGGCACAATTCGTTTTTCTGTTAAATTCTTTAAAATTGCTCCTACTTCAAGCGATGAAGCACCAGAGCTTTTTTATGAAATTAATACTTTAACAGCATCAAGTAAAGTATTAACAGGTTGGGCCAATATACATGGTTCGCAACATGATTATAATGCGATTGATGCTACATTATTAACAAGTGATACTAATTATGTGCAATTAATGTAGCAATATATTGATGCACAAAATGCTGGTATTTACTGGATTGATGTATAAAAATAAAGGGAAGAGTTAAACTCTTCCCTTTTCTTTATATCTTCTTTTGGGCTATAATGATTAAGAAGGTTTAATCTTTTTTTACATTGTATGTAGAAAAAGTTTTTTATAATGAGAGAAAGGAGATATATCCTTTATGGCAAATATAGTTTTTCAAAGGAACGCAAATACTATAATTACTCCAGAAAGTACGTAGCAATATGTAATCAATCAAGCTGGTTTATAGGCTTTAGCAGCTGCTACTTATACATATGCGGTCGGCCCAACTGATGCGCAAGGAGAGACTTGGTAGACTGGGTCAGGCCCTAAACATATTCGTTTATATAAAGGCGATGGCAGTTCTACTATTATTGGAGTAGGTAGTGATATTAATTTTCAAGATAGTAATGGAGATGCAGTTTCTCCTTTATAGTCTATAAATGATTAGTTGCCAGATCAAAATACTGGCACATTCCGCGTTGAAGTTGATGGTAATATATATGAAGTACCTATTAAAGGTTTAGCTGGAAATGCTGGTGAAATTTCATTGGGCGGTACAACCACTGTTGACGGACATTTATTACCCAGTAAAGATGCTGATACTTCAAATGATGAATGGAATATTGGTAGTATAGATGATTTTGATACTAGCACATCTGGAGTGCAACCTCGTAGATGGAATAATTTATATTTAAAAGGAGATATTGGTTCATCTGCTTATCCTATTAATACTTTGTATGCAACAAATATCAATTCTTCTGGCCCTCTTGGAATTACTAGTACAGTTGATGGTATTACTGGAAGTAGTAATAATGGTGCTACTTTACCATCCGGTACAATTACTGGAAATACTAATGCATCTATTCATACATCTGGTGGTATTTGTGCAGCACAAAATATTTATGGATTACGTGTATTTAATGCTGTTTTCAATGATTATGCTGAATTCCGTACGACAGTAGACCTTATTCCAGGTTGTGTTGTAATAGACCAAGACGATGGTTCATTAGTTTGTTCTTCTGACCGCTTATAGCCAGGAGCCCAAGTAATTTCTGATACTTATGGGCATTGTATGGGCGCAACTGCCACCGCGCAAACTCCTGTTGCAGTCGCAGGTCGTGTTCTTGTATACCCATATCAAAATCGTAATAATTATCATGCAGGAATGGCAGTTTGTTCTGCTCCTGGTGGTACTGTGGATATTATGACTAGAGAAGAAATTAGGAATTATCCTGATTGTATTATAGGAATTGTAAGTGAAATTCCGGAATATGAAACTTGGGGCAGTGATAGTGTAAAAGTTAATGGACGTATTTGGATACGTGTTAAATAATATATAAATAAAAAATGGCGATTACCAATTTTTTGGTAATCGCCATTTTTTTTATTTTTATTAATTATTTATATTAGTACCAATGCCATAATTGGCTTCGGCTTCTGAATTTGTAAATATAATTGAACCTAAACCACTTTCTGTATATGTCCAAAAATCTTTTCGAAGACCGCTATCTTTAGCAGTACACGAGATAGTAGTAACTGTATCAGCATCTGTTGCAGTAGTTGCTGTTGTTATACTACTATCACAAGTAATAGTACAAGGATTAGTGTAAGGAATGTTTTTTTCATAAGTAATAGCTGGTGTAGTGGTTATAATTGGATAATCATAACGGAAACGCGCGTCTCCATACCCCTTGTCATATCCCTATTTAAATGCCTTTTCTAATAATGCTTGTAATTCCTCTTTGGTTAAATTAACCATATCACTATATGGGTCAGCATATACATAAATTACATCAACCATTGCTCTTCTCCTTTAATAAGAGATTAAGAATTATACCAACCACAAGGGCTAAACCAGTAGCTGATAAACTAATTGTTGTACCACCTACTACCAAACCACTAATACCAAGAGAAAGAACGGTAGATACAATTACTAAATTCTTTTGGATATTTAAGTCTGTTCTTTGGAGCATTTTAATTCCGCTACATGCTATAAACCCGTAAAGAATAATCGCGGCTCCTGCAAATACACAACTTGGGATGGATTGGATAAAGGCTTGTACGGGAGCTAGGAAACCTAATAAGATGAGAATGCCTGCAGCAGCTGCTGTAACTCTTGTTGCAGCTACTTTTGAGAAGCCAACGCACGCTACTCCTTCTCCATAAGAACAAATTCCAAGTCCTCCTATGGAAGTTCCTACAATATTTGCAACACCTTCTCCAATGAATAATCTGCCTAATCCAGGATTTCTGTAAAGGTCAACACTAATAATACCTCCTAATGCCGCATGGTCACTTAAACATTCCATCATTGCCGAAATTGTATAAGCTACATAAATTATTATAATTGGAAGAAGTGTAGTAAACGATACGGAAGTCCAATGTAGAAAAGCGAAGTCTGGAACGTTAAATAATTTTAAGTTGGCAAAAACACTAAAATCTACAATTTGGTATGCGCCACTTAAAGTTAAGATAATCGCATATACATAACCAATTAATGTACCAACCAAGAAAGGCAAAATTCTCCATAAACCTTTAGCATAATGAGAAATCACAGCAATGCTCAACATTGTAACCAGAGCAACACTCACGCCCCACATATTAGTGACGCCCGCAATCTACACATATGATAAGATAAATGGCATTAGGTTAACACCAATAACTACTGTTACAGCACCAATCAGCGCAGGAGGAAAGACCTTATAAATCTTTTCTACTGGGACTCTAGTGAATACTAAACCAAAAACTGTATAAATAATACAAGTTATTAAACCACCAACGGCAACAGCCGTATATCCACCTGCAGCAAGTGCTGCCATAACTGGAGCAACAAATGCGCCAGAACTAGATACAAACATCGGTGACTTAAATTTAGTTAGTACCAAATAAACTAGTGTAGCTAAACCAGCGCCAACAAGAGCACCACTTACAGCGACTCCGCAAATATTTGCGATAAGAACTGTTGCTACAAATACAGATAATACTAACTAAATAGCAAACATCAATAATTTGCCAAAAGGCAATCTATCATTAATATTATAAATCATTATCGTTATTTCTTTCCTTAATTATTTTTGTGAGCATATCCTAAATCTTTTTGAGTTCTATTACAGATACATTAGTATCTACATGTATATCATTAGGTAATAAGACTAATTTATGATGACTTACCTGCTCATAATATTTGCAAATCCCTTGTAAGTCATCTATATCATATGCTCCAATTGGATAATATCCTATATCAAAGATTATCGTATCGTTCATATACTCGCTCTAATACTTCAATTACTTCATCAATATTACTCACAAGGACACCTGCCTATTTGATAAGACCGGTAACATATAAGTTTTGATAAGAATACTGCTGCTCGCCAAGACTAGCAGCACCGCCAATATCCTTGGCCTCACTGTGGGTAAGATAACACTGGCGAGTATCTGTGCAAATACCAATAATATACTTATTATCTCCTCGCATAATTTTCTCGTGGAACTTGCCGATTTCGGCACAAGTCCCGCTGGGTAATACATCACCATCAATGCAAGCAATGAGTATATCAGTATTATCTAATCTAATATTATCGCCATTAGCAATCTCCTATGAACCACCGAATTTTTTCTTACCTTCAACGCCATTTATATCTGTATTCTCTACTGGAGAATAAAGATATACATCGGGGAACTTTTCACGAATTTTAGTTGCCCATTCAATATTACGAAGATAATCTCCATAATAGAAAATTGGTCCTGCTAAATAAATTCTCATAACTTATTCCTCCTGGGTTGACTCTGCAACAGTTTCAACGGGGGTAGATTCTTCTTTCTTTTCTTCTTCCATTGGAACGAGGAAATAAATTTGCTTCTTTTTCCGTTGCGCCCAATCAATTTCACCATAAGTACTTTCGCCAATATACTTATTTACATTTACAACAAAAATAGCATCAGATAATTCAATTTTTTCTTTATGGCTATTATCTAATTGAATCAATACTTCTGTTGGAAGTTCTTCTTCTTCCATATGATGAAATACTACAGGAGCTAATACAGTATTACCTTGAATGGCAAGGTCATGTGCGACTTGTTGAATTTCTTTTTTAAAACGGCTACTACCACAAACTGTAATAATCATTTCTTTTTCTCCTTTAACTCAATAATTCTTTGGTTGCGGGACCCGCGCATTGGAAGGGTAATATCACGTTGTTTCAATATAAATGGCCCATCAACCAATGTATCTATACTTTCTAATATATTCTATAATATTTTTTCATTTCTGTCAAGTAATTCTTCATAGGTGTAACCTGTCCATATTGTGATTTTAATTGTTGGATCAAAACTATGAATTTCTTGAATTAAATCCCATACCAAAAATAAATTTTCACGACATAATGGTTCACCGCCCATAATACAAAAATCACGATGAATACCATTAGCTATTAGGGCTTCTTTAATTTCCTCTAATGTTGCTGGGGTAAATTCTTTACCACCATTAAAATCCCAAGTCTCTGGATTGTGGCATCCAAGACAATGATGTGGACAGCCCTGGGTGTAAAATGTTACACACACACCAGGAGCTGCCGCAACATCATTTTTAATAATTCCTGCATATTTCATCCATCTTCCTCCTCCCAACCTAATTCTTGCAATTCTTCTAAATCGGCTTCATCAGTAGGATAATAGAAATCATGCCAAGAATCACAAAGACAATTTATATGATAAGGTGGTTCTGATGGAGCTTCATCAGCTAAATAAATACCACCCTAATTGCAACAATCACATTCTCCATTACTAATTATAACTACTTCAATTCCATCCGGATCAATTGGTTTCTTAACCTTTTTTACGCCAGCTTTTACATTTATCATTTCATTAGTTAAAATTTTATCATAAGCTGTCAATGTAGTTAAAGCTATTTGTTTTGGATTAACCTATGGATTATTTAATAATGTTTTTGCCTCATCCCAATATCCTTTTATACGCTGAGGTAATGTAATCTTATCATCCTTATAAATAAAATCTTCAATATTTGGAATTTTATCTGAAATCTAATTATATGTTTCTCTTAAAATAGTTGTAGTTTCTAAATAAGTTGTAGTAAGGGCTGCATATACTAAATCTACAATATCATTATATGACGACTTCCATAAATCTTTATTAGAATAATCTTTTATTGCTCTATTAATAGTAAGACTAATTTTTTCTAAATAATCATTATGTACCTATTTAAGATTTTTATTTAATTTAGTAAACTGATTGGCTACCTTTATATGGCGTTCTTTACTAGTCATTATTCTAACTTCCCCACATGCTTTACTCGCTCTTCAACTTCAGCTTGTTTGCCCAAGTTAAATGCTGTTTTATAATTACCAGTAAGATAGCCAGTTACACGTCTTAATTGTTGAATATGTGTGCTGCCACAAACAGGACATGTATCATTAAACTCGCCAGTATAGCCACAATCAAGGCAAGTATCATTAGGAACATTAACTGCAAAATAAGGAATATCTTTATCCATAGCATAATTTACAATTTGTTCTAATGCTGTAAGATTATTCATTACAGTAGAAGGAAGCTCAACGTATGTAATACAGCCAGCATTAGAATAACCAGTAAGCTAACTCTCAATATCAATTTTATCAAATGGACTTAATTCTTTCCATACTGGTACATGCATTGAGTTAGTGAAGAACTCGTGGTCTGATACATTCTCAATAATACCATATTTTTCACGGAACTTCTTCATAGCAGTATAGCATAAATTTTCTGCGGGAGTGTAATATACCCCAAAATTCAAATGCTCTGCTTGTTTAAATTCTGCGCAACGAGTCTTAAATAATGCCTCAATTTGTTTAGCCAATTCCATTCCTTTTGGTTCGGTATGGTCGCAACCAATTAGAATTTGAAGAGCTTCAGCAAGACCTAATTGGCCAATTACAAGTGTACCATGTTTAAGTGCGCTTCTAATTCCTTCTTCTGGCTTGTAGCCACTCATTGTGCCATTCTCATACATAAATTTAGCAGATTCAGCAGATTGTCCACAAATCCATTCAAAACGCTCAATCAACATATCTTTAGCATCGTGAATAGCTTTGTCTAATAATTCAAGAAATTTATTAATTCTTGTTTCAGAATCGTCATAAAAACTAAACTCTCCTGCCTTATCGAGTAATGTAGATTCTGTTGCTTCCATAGCAAGAGTGGGAAGAATAATAGTTACTGGACAGATATTTCCACGGCCATCTTTAGTCTAGGGATTAACCCCTGGGTCTGCGTTAATATCGGCACCGTTGACAGTACGGCATCCCATTGTTGAGAAGTAGGTTTTGGGGTCACTTCTATCGTAACCTGCATTTCCTGACCAGTCAACATTAGCGTAGTTAGGGTACAATCGCTTGGCTGTACTTGCTAAAGCAAGTTGATAAAGGTCGTAATTAGGGTCTCCTGGTTCACGATTTACTCCTTTCATCATTTGAAAAATTCCGCATGGGAATATAGATGTTTTATGAATACGGCCTAATCCTTCAATAGAAACCTCTAATAAGGCTTTAGTAATCATTCTACCTTCTGGTAAAGTGCAAGTACCATAATTAATAGAGGTAAAGGGTAATTGATTACCTGAACGCGATTGAAGGGTATTTAGGTTATGATACATACCTTCAACAGCCTAATGAATTTCTTTTTTAGTCATATCCATAGCATAATTATATACATCACAACGAGGATATTCATCACTATTAATAGATAATTCCGCATTAATATGATTATATACGTTATCAGATATACCACCAATATATTTTACACCGTCTTTGTAATGCTTATAAAAACTTTTTCTTACATATGGAACCATTGTCCAATCAAGATGTGTAGCACTTACGCCCCCAAACTGTTGTAGACTTTGAAGCTGGAAAATAACTGCAACAAGCTAAAATGCAGTATTCACAGAACCTGCGGGCCGCACATCTGTTTGACGAGTATTAAATCCTTCTGCTAATAATTTATCAAATGGGATAGATAAACAGTTATGCATACCAACAGCATAGGCATCTAAATCGTGAATATAAATACGATTTTCCAAATGATTACGTTTTGCCATATCAGACATAATATAATCAAGAGCATATCGTTTAGTCATAACGCTGGATGCTTCACCAATGCGGCCGCCAAAAGAATGTTCATCAATATTTGCATTTTGATTTTGAACATTACGTGCTTCAAGTTTTTCACCAATAGCATCAATGAAATCATGTTTAAATTCACGAGCCACTTCTTTCTTATATCTATATCTAATATAAGCTTTGGCTACATCAGGACGTTCAGATCGCATTAAATACTTTTCAACTAAATCTTGAATTTCTTCAACGTTCATACGATATGTACTAGCTTCAACAATTTTAGCAATCTCAACCGCAATATCAAAAGCAGTATCATTTTCATATAGTTGCCCATCAACTTCAATAAATGCGTTATTAATAGCATCTACAATCTTCTAATGATTGAATGGAACTAATTTACCATCACGCTTTAAAATATACATTCTTTAACCTCCATACAAAATCTTGTATTTCATAATTTTTTCGTATCAATATATTTGGTATTTCTATTAGAT
>JAEEGL013395479.1_pt1 | contig 49538 bp, 35 predicted proteins | sample 9134231 | NCBI WGS metagenome assembly JAEEGL01 (sample SAMN16246548, study PRJNA631951) | gut metagenome | biome: gut microbiome; feature: rumen; material: fiber-attached | host: Bos | place: Iran: Karaj | collected 2018-10 | reverse complement strand
GCCTTTGATATTTCCAATACCAGCGGCTATGAATCCGTGGGTTCCATGGTGGTGTTTGTAGATGGCAAACCCAGAAGGAGCGACTACCGGAAGTTCCGTATCAAAACCGTGGAGGGACCCAACGACTACGCTTCCATGAAGGAGGTTCTTACCAGGCGCTTTGTGCATGGCCTGGAGGAACGGGCCCAGCGGGAGGAAAAAAAGTTAGACAACGCTTACGGAAGCTTTACCCGATTCCCGGATCTTTTGCTCATGGACGGTGGCAGGGGCCAGGTGAATATCTGTCTCCAGGTGCTTTCCGAGCTGGGACTTTCCATTCCGGTTTGCGGCATGGTAAAGGATGATCACCACAGAACCAGAGGTTTGTATTATAATAACAAAGAGGTGCCCATCGATACCCACTCCGAGGGATTTTTACTTATCACCCGGATCCAGGATGAGGCACACCGTTTTGCCATCGAGTATCACAGATCCCTTCGCAAGAAGGCCTCGGTGAAATCCATTCTCGATGAGATCAGATCCGTGGGACCTGCAAGAAGGAAGGCGCTGATGCGCCGCTTTGATTCCTTAGAGCAGATCCGTCTTGCAAGCATTGAGGAGCTTGCGGACATTCCGGAGATTACCCCGGCCTGTGCCGAGGAGATCTATGCGTATTTTCATAAGAGGGAAACAGACGAGGGAGGAGAACACGCATGAAAAAGGAACAGACTGTCAGGGAATTTGAGGACTTCCTGACAGAAAATCGCGGCAGGGTCAACAGGTCCCTGAATACGGCGCTGTGGCTGTTTGCCATTATGGGGCCGGCACTTGCGGTGGGTGTAAAGGCAGGATTTTTCCAGGACATCACCTACAGATCCTGCGCCATCATCACCGGGCTTTGCCTGGGTCTTGCGCTACTGCATTTTATTTTTTATAAGCTCTATCCGAAGGAGCGGCGCACCGCGTTGTTTTCTTTGATCGCACTGGATATTTTACTGGTGTATATGTCCTATACCCATGTCAATATCAGCCTTAGCTGGTGTATCGTTCCGGTGCTGAGTCTTTTGTTCTGTGATACGGGCATCTATTTTTACGCCATCATCGTCAACTATCTGGTGATGTTTGCATCCCTTTTGATGACAGCGGCCTATGATGCCTCCGTGCGTAACGACTTTGAACATGCGGGTGCGTATTTTAAGGACGTTATCGCCGGATATACCATTGAGACCATCATTCTGTTTTTGGCGACCTTTACCATGCTGCGTCTCATCCGGTCTTACTTTAAGGAGATCTTCACCCAGAATGCCCTCATCCATGCCCATGAGAAGAACATGGAGGAAAAGATGGAGCTTCTGGATTCCATGTCTCAGATCTACGACCACGTAAATCTGGTGGATTTTCAGGACAGTACCGAAATGTCCCTGCGGGATTCCAACAGTACGAAATACAACATCGATCTGGACGCCCAGCGCCATACCATTATGGATCAGAAGTTAAAAGGCCGTGTGGAGCCGGAGCAGTACGACGAGTTCATGCGCTTTACGGATATTAAAACCGTCCGGAGAAGACTTGCCAAGAAAAAGAGCATCAGCGCTGATTTCGTGGATGTGGTCAGCGGATGGTTCAGGGCTCAGTTCATTACGGTGGATGCCACCATCGACGGGATCCCCAACCGGGTAATCTATACCATCCAGAATGTGGAAGAGGAAAAGAGAAGAGAGCAGCAGCTTATTAAAATCTCCGAAACCGATGAGATGACAAGGCTCTATAACCGCAGAAGCTACGATGAGGATCTGGATTCCTATCGCGGCAGGATCCTGTCCAAAAAGCTGGTGATCTTCTGCGTGGATGTCAACGGTCTGAAGACCGTCAACGATACCATGGGGCATGCAGCGGGTGATGAACTGATCTGCGGCGCTGCCAAGTGCCTGAGAGAGGTCACCGAAAAGTTCGGAAAGGTCTATCGTACAGGCGGCGATGAGTTTATGATGATCCTCCATACCGATGCGCCGGAAGCTGTCCGGGAATCCATTATGCAAAGGGCTGCCGCATGGCGGGGAGAGAACATCGAAAATCTGACCATGTCCATCGGCTACGCCTCCGTGGCAGATCATCCGGGAGAGAGTGTGGATAAGCTGGAGCAGCTGGCAGATGCGGAGATGTATAAGGAAAAAGACCGCTACTACAGGGAAAAGGGGATCGACCGCAGAAAGTAAGGCATTTGCGGGTAGGTTTTAAATGTGTTATCATAACAAGCGTAAATACTGTAAATACCCAATGGGCATAAAGGAGAACAGCCATGGCAAGTATCAGTCTGACACGTATCATTGAGAAATTCAAACTGGAAAACGCAACGCCTGAGATCGACATCAAGGGCATCAAGGTTACCCAGCCCGATATCAACCGTCCGGCGCTGCAGCTGGCAGGTTATTTCGAGCACTATGAGGCAACCCGTGTCCAGATCATCGGCTTCGTGGAATACACCTATATGAATGGTCTTCCCGAAGAGAGAAAGGAAGAGATCTTCGAGCGTCTTTTATCCAATCCCATCCCGGTGATCATTTTCTGCCGTGAGCTGCAGCCGGATCCGCTGTTTCGGGAAAAAGCCGTAGAGCACAACATCCCTTTGATGGTAACCAAGAAGGCTACCTCCACCTTTACCGCGGAGATCATTCGCTGGCTCAATGTAAAGCTGGCTCCCTGTATTTCCGTTCACGGCGTTTTGGTGGATGTTTTCGGTGAGGGCGTTCTGATCACAGGTGAGAGCGGTATCGGTAAATCCGAGGCAGCCCTGGAGCTTATTAAAAGAGGCCACCGTCTGGTAACCGATGACGTGGTAGAGATCCGAAAGGTCAGCGACGATACCCTCATCGGTTCGGCACCCAGCGTTACCAAGCATTTCATCGAGCTTCGTGGTATCGGTATCGTGGATGTAAAAACCCTCTTCGGTGTACAGGCCGTTAAGGATACCAGCAGCATCGATCTTGTTATTCGCATCGAGGACTGGAGCAAGGATAAGGAATATGACAGACTGGGTCTGGAAGAGGAGTATGTGGATTATCTGGGCAACAAGGTTGCATCCCACACCATTCCCATCCGTCCCGGACGTAACCTGGCGCTGATCTGCGAATCCGCAGCCGTTAATCACCGTCAGAAGAAGATGGGCTACAACGCTGCCCAGGAGCTGTATAAGAGAGTCCAGGAGGGACTTGCAAAGGGTCGTGACGAGGACGACGAATAAATCAGGAGGAAAAGAAAGATGGCAAACTTTGTATTCGGAGTAGATGTAGGTGGTACCACCATTAAGATGGGTCTGTTTGATACAAACGGTCAGGTACTGGACAAGTGGGAGATCCCCACAAGAACGGAAAACGGCGGCGAGAACGTACTGCCGGATATTGCAAAGGCAGTGGCTGATAAGTGCAGTGAAAAGAGCATTACAAAAGAAGATGTTGCCGGCATCGGCATCGGCGTTCCGGGCCCTGTGGATAGCAAGGGTATCGTTCACAGATGCGTGAACCTGGGATGGGATGTTTTCAATGTCAATGACACCTTATCCGAAATGACGGGAATGAAGGTAAAGGCAGGTAACGATGCCAATGTGGCAGCCCTGGGCGAGATGTGGCAGGGCGGCGGCAAGGGCTTTGATTCCCTGGTAATGGTAACCCTGGGTACAGGCGTTGGCGGCGGCATCATCAACGACGGACAGATCCTGACGGGAAGCTCCGGAGCAGGCGGTGAGATCGGCCACATCCATGTACAGGACGGTGAGCCTGAGGCCTGCGGCTGCGGCAATCACGGATGCCTGGAGCAGTATGCTTCCGCAACAGGTGTTGTGAGACTGGCAAACAGAGAGCTGGCAAAGAATACGGATCCCACGGTTTTAAAGGCCGGAGAATGCACTGCAAAGGACGTTTGGGATGCGGTAAAGGACAAAGATCAGGTAGCCATTCGCGTAGCGGAGCAGTTCGGTAAGTATCTTGGCGAGGGCCTTGCAGCCATTGCAGGTGTGGTAAATCCCCAGGCCTTTGTTATCGGAGGCGGCGTTTCCAAAGCCGGAGACGTGCTGCTTTCCTATATCGAGAAAAACTATAAGCCGGTTGTGTTCCACGGCAGCCGGGATGCCAAGTTCGTACTGGCTACCCTGGGAAATGACGCAGGGATCTTCGGTGCGGCAAAACTGGTATTGGATTGAGAAGGAAGGAAACGGTCTTGAGAGAGAATCACGCACTGCTTGAATTCCTTGAGGAACGGGTTGAGACGGAAGACATTTTAAAACATGAGCCCATGAGTAAACATACTTCTTTTCGGATCGGAGGGGAAGCGGATCTCTTTGTGAGGGTTCCCTCCCAGAAAGCCCTGTCCGAGATTTTGAAGTATTGTAACCAGGTGGGACAGGAGTATTTCATCCTCGGAAAAGGAACCAATCTTCTGGTGGGAGATAAGGGCTATCGGGGCATGATCCTCCAGCTTTCCCAGCAGATGGCAGACATCCGGGTGGAGGGCAATACCCTCTTTGCACAGACAGGGGCGCCTCTGCCGCTGGTGGCAAAGGTGGCTGCGGAAAACGGTCTGTCCGGTCTGGAGTTTGCCTCCGGCATTCCCGGCAGTCTGGGAGGTGCCATCGTGATGAACGCAGGCGCCTATGACGGAGAGATGAAGCAGGTCATCCGGTATGTAAAGGTGCTGGATCAGATGGGGGAGGAGATGAATCTGGATAACGATACCATGGAGTTTGGATACCGTACCAGCATCATCAAGGACCGTCCCTTTGTGGCGGTGGAAGCAGAAATGCGTTTGACCCCTGCCCCCAAAGATGAGATCTTTGCCAAAATGGAGGAGCTGAACCAGCGAAGAAGGGATAAGCAGCCCTTGGAATATCCCAGCGCAGGCTCCACCTTCAAACGGCCCGAGGGACATTTTGCGGGCAAGCTCATTATGGATGCGGGACTTCGGGGCCTTCGGGTGGGAGACGCCCAGGTTTCGGAAAAGCATTGCGGTTTTATCATCAACATCGGAAACGCCACGGCAGAGGATGTGACGGAGCTGATGGAGGAGATCCAAAGCAGAGTGAAAAAACAGCTTGGTGTTCGCCTGGAGCCGGAAGTGATCCGGATCGGCGAATTCTGAAAGGATATACAAGATGCGTTTTATTGTAGTCACAGGAATGAGCGGCGGCGGAAAAGCCACCGCCATGAAGATGCTTGAGGATGTGGGCTATTACTGTGTGGATAATCTGCCCGTGCCTCTGATGCCTACCTTCGGTGCCCTCCTTGCCTCTCCCGGCAACGAGATCCAGAAGGTGGCGGTGGGACTGGATGTACGCTCGGTCAAAACCTTCGGGGATATCCGAAAGGTCTTGAAAGAGCTGGAGGACCAGAACCTTTCCTATGAAGTGTTGTTTATGGATGCTTCCGATGAGACCCTGATCCGCCGGTATAAGGAGACCAGGCGTAAGCACCCCATCGAGGTGGAAAGCGGCGCCCTTGCCGACAGCATTCATAAGGAGCGACAGATCTTAAAGGATATCCGCCAGCGCGCGGATTATGTCTTTGATACCTCTTCCCTTTTGACAAGGGATCTGAAAAGCGAGCTGGAGCGGATCTTTGTCAAGAGCGAGGATTACAATTCCCTGATGGTTTCCATCGTATCCTTCGGTTTTAAACATGGACTGCCCACAGATGCGGATCTGGTTTTCGACGTTCGCTTTTTGCCCAATCCCTTCTATATCGAGGAGCTGAAGCATAAAACGGGACTGGATCAGGAGGTGGCGGATTACGTGCTCTCCTTCCCCGAGGCAGAAGCCTTTTTGGAAAAACTGTCGGATATGCTCACCTTTTTGATCCCCAACTATGTGAAGGAGGGAAAGTACCGTCTGGTGGTGGGCATTGGCTGTACCGGAGGAAAACACCGCTCGGTGACCCTGGCAGGGAAGCTTTATGAGCGCCTGAAAAACGGGGCAAACTACGGTCTTACCCTGGTACACAGGGACATTGAAAGAAGCAGGTAAGGGATAGGGATGTCATTTTCAACGCAGATCAAATCAGAGCTTAAAGACCATACCCCGAAACAGCGGCATTGTCAGCTGGCAGAGCTGGCTGCTCTCCTTACGGCCCTGGCCAGATGGGAGCCTTTGGAAGGGCAAAAAACCCTTGTATTATCGACGGAAAATGTATTTGTGGCAAGAAAATGCTTTACATTACTGGAGAAAAGTCTTAAAGTAGAGATTGGTGTGAAAGTCCGCAGCATTCATAAAAAGCAGCAGGAAGGCAGATCCGGCACTTTTTATCAGCTGACTGTGGCAGGTGAAAAACAGCTTTCGGAGCTATGCGGCGTCTTAAAGCTGGAGGATCCCCTGAAGCGATGTGTTGATGAAAGACTGATCAAATCAAGCTGTTGCAGGCGGGCAGCACTACGGGGTTATTTTTTAGCCTGCGGTTCCATGAGCGATCCCTCCAAGGGATATCATCTGGAGCTGGCCGTGGCCACAAAAGAAACCGCTCAGCAGATTAAAAGCCTCATGGGGGATTTTGATCTGGAAGGCAAGCAGATCCTTCGCAAGAATCACGATGTTGTCTATCTGAAGGACGGCGAAGGCATCGCGGATTTTCTGAAGGTTGTGGATGCGGGAAAGGCACTTTTGGAATTTGAAAACACAAGGATCTATAAGGATATGCGGGGGCGTATCAACCGGAAGGTCAACTGTGAAGCAGCCAATATCTCCAAAACGGTAACGGCTGCAGCAAGACAGGTGGAGGATATCCAGCTGATCGAGAAAACGGTGGGACTTTCATCTCTGTCACCATCACTTCGGCAGATGGCCTATATCAGACTGGAGAATCCGGAAGCATCCTTGGAGGAATTGGGGAAGCTGGCTGACCCGCCGGTGGGGAAATCCGGGGTCAACCATAGATTGCGGAAGCTCTCTTTGGCAGCGGAGCGGTTAAGATAGCAAAGACGATAGCAAAACGGGTAATGGGTTTGGGAAAGCATGATTTGACGATGTAGGAGGAGCTATGACTGAGAAAACTGTTACCATTCAGCTCGAAAAAGGACTGGAAGCCCGTCCGGTCGCTATGCTGGTACAAAAGGCGAGCATGTATGAGAGTACGATCTATCTTCACTCAGAAGGAAAGAGAGTTAACGCAAAGAGCATCATGGGAATGATGAGTCTCGGACTGAACATGGGAGAAGAGGTTAAGGTAGAAGCTGACGGTCCCGATGAGGATAAGGCTGTGGAAAAGCTGGAGCTGTATCTCTCAGGTCAGGAAGCATAAAAATCGATAACAGTAGGTTAGATCACCGAAACGAAGGGCCGCACCCGGATGGGAGCGGCCCTTTCCAAAAGAGGAAAAAACGTGAAAGTCAGTAAAAAGGTTTTGTTTATTTACAATCCCCATGCGGGAAGAGCCATGATCAAGCAGACCCTGGCGGATATCCTGGATGTGTTTGCCCAGGCCCATTATGAGGTTACGGTTTTTCCGACCCAAAAGCCCAAGGATGCCACCAAGAAGACGGCGGAGGATGCGCCGGAGTATGATCTTCTGGTTTGCAGCGGCGGAGACGGTACCTTGGATGAAGTGGTTACGGGAATGATGAAGCGCAAGCACAAAATTCCCATCGGCTACATTCCGGCAGGCTCCACCAATGATTTTGCAAAGAGTCTGGGGATCCAGGCCAATATGCTGCAGGCGGCAAAGACCGTGGTAAAGGGCGAGGCCTTTCAAACGGACATCGGCTGTTTTCAGAATGATCCCTTTGTGTATATCGCCGCTTTCGGTCTGTTTACGGACGTCTCCTATGAAACGGACCAGCAGATGAAAAATATCCTGGGACATATGGCTTATATCTTGGAGGGTGCCAAGCGGGTGGGATCCTATCCCTCCTACCGTTTCCGGATCCGGGCCAACAACATGCTCATTGAGGATGAGTTTTTGTACGGCATGATCACCAACTCCGTTTCCGTAGGCGGCTTCCAGAATATCACCGGGAGCAATGTACTTTTGGATGACGGCGTCTTTGAAGTGACCCTGATCAAAAAGCCCGCCAACGTTATAGAGCTGAATGAGATCATGGTGGCTCTGGTCAGCGGCAGGATCGATACCCATATGATCTATTGCTTTAAGACGGGACGCATTGAATTTGAATCCGATACCCCTGTGGCCTGGACTCTGGACGGAGAATACGGCGGGGATCATACCAAGGTGACAGTGGTAAATAACAGACAGGCAGTTACCATTATGGTACCGCAGAAGAAAAAGGAAAGTTAGAGTTTTACAAAAAAATCGTGAGCAGGCGTCACCCTGCTCACGGTGAAAGGAGATAATGAAACTCTATCTTGGGAGGAGATCCGGGTGAAAAGGGGTTTTCACCCGGCATCTTTATGAAAAAGTATAAAGTACAAATCGTTCTATGTATATCACTTTAACAGGGGTTCGTGTACAAACCATGTTATGTGAATTAAGTTTTGTTAAATAAAATGTTAACAAACTTTGAACGACAGTACTTATGCCTTCTCAGGTTCGGGATATTCTACCCCGAAGGTATCTACGGTCATGGAAGCGATCTTCTGATCCTCCAAGGGCCGATCCATATAATCCGTCGCAGTCTCTGCGATCTCATCCACGAATTCCATTCCTTCAATGACTTTTCCGAAAGCAGCATAAGCCCCGTCCAGATGAGGAGAGGTTTTGTGCATAATGAAAAACTGGCTGCCTGCAGAATCCGGATGCTGTGCTCTTGCCATGGATAAAACACCCTCGGTGTGACGCAGCTCATTGACAAAGCCGTTCTGGGCAAACTCTCCGGGAATGCTGTAGCCCGGTCCTCCGGTACCGATGCCGTCGGGACATCCTCCCTGGATCATAAAGCCCCGGATCACCCGGTGAAAGATCAGTCCGTCATAAAACTTTTTCTGAATGAGACTGATGAAGTTGTTTACGGAATTGGGAGCGATGTCGGGATAGAGCTCTGCCTTTATCACATTTCCGTTTTCCATAGTAATGGTAACGATGGGATTTTGTGCCATATCGTTGTCCTCCTGTAAGATGTTTTGCGGCCGCCATATACATTGGGAGCCGATGTTCCTATGATAGCATTTAACTTGCCGAAAAAACCCACAAAAAAGGTGAAAATTTTTGTGCATTGTGCCAAAATTATTAGCGTGCGCGAACACAGTTTGTCTGTTATACTAATAGAGTATTGGGTTCTTATTTCTAAGCGCCTTAAAATCTTTATTTAAGGGGGACATTGTTATGTCTAAATTTGTGTATCGTTTTGAGGAAGGCAACGCTAACATGCGGGAGCTTCTCGGAGGAAAAGGAGCCAATCTGGCAGAAATGACCAATCTCGGTCTGCCGATCCCCCAGGGCTTTACCGTAACCACCCAGGCTTGTACGGATTATTACAAGCAGGGCAAGAAGATCTCTGAAGAGATCCAGAAGCAGATCTTTGACGAACTGGTAGTTTTGGAAGAGAAGCAGGGCAAGAAGTTCGGTGATACGGAAAATCCCCTTTTGGTTTCCGTTCGTTCCGGAGCACGGGCATCCATGCCGGGTATGATGGACACCATCCTGAACCTGGGTCTGAATGATGTTTCCGTAGAAGGCTTTGCAGGAAAGACCGGGAATCCCAGATTTGCTTATGACTCCTACCGCAGATTCATCCAGATGTTCTCTGACGTGGTAATGGAGGTTCCCAAGTCTCTGTTCGAGAGAGTCCTTGATGAGATCAAGGAAGCTAAGGGTGTGAAATATGATATGGATCTGACTGCCGAGGATCTGAAGGAAGTTATCGGCAAGTTCAAATCCATTTACAAGGACAAGATGGGAGAGGATTTCCCTCAGGATCCCAAGGTACAGCTTATGGAAGCTGTAAAAGCAGTATTCCGTTCCTGGGACAATGAAAGAGCCATCGTTTATCGTCGTATGAACGATATCCCCGGTGACTGGGGTACGGCTGTAAACGTACAGTCTATGGTATTCGGTAACATGGGTAACACCTCCGGTACCGGTGTGGCATTTACCAGAAACCCCGCTACCGGCGACAAGGGTATCTTTGGTGAGTACCTCATCAACGCTCAGGGCGAGGACGTGGTTGCAGGTATCAGAACACCCCAGCCCATCACCAAGTTAGAGGAAGACCTTCCCGAGTGCTTTGCGAAGTTCATAGAGATCGCAAACAAGCTGGAAGATCACTACAGAGATATGCAGGATATGGAGTTTACCATCGAGGAAGGCAAGCTGTACTTCCTGCAGACCAGAAGCGGTAAGAGAACCGCTCAGGCAGCCCTGCAGATCGCCTGCGATCTGGTAGATGAGGGCAAGATCACGGAAGAGGAAGCAGTACTTCGTATCGAGGCAAAATCCTTAGATCAGCTGCTGCATCCTACCTTCGATCCCGAAGCTTTGAAGAATGGTGAGTGCATCGGCCAGGCCCTTCCCGCTTCTCCGGGAGCTGCTGCAGGTAAGGTTTATTTTACCGCACAGGATGCCAAGGTTGCACATGAGAGCAGAGGCGAGAGAACCATCCTGGTTCGTCTGGAGACCTCTCCCGAGGATATTGAAGGTATGCACGCTTCCGAAGGTGTTCTGACCGTTCGCGGCGGAATGACTTCCCATGCAGCCGTAGTCGCAAGAGGAATGGGTACCTGCTGTGTATCCGGTTGCGGCGAGATTTCCATCAGTGAAGATGACAAGGTATTCGAGCTTGGCGGAAAGACCATCCACCAGGGCGATTACATTTCCCTTGACGGTTCCACAGGTAAGATCTACTACGGTGATATCAAGACCGTAGAGGCTTCCGTTTCCGGTAACTTCGGCCGGATCATGGAGTGGGCCGATAAGTTCAGAAGACTGCAGGTTCGCACCAATGCGGATACTCCCGAGGATGCAGCCAATGCAGTACGCTACGGTGCAGAGGGTATCGGTCTTTGCAGAACGGAGCATATGTTCTTCAATCCCGATCGTATCCCCAAGATCCGTCAGATGATCCTTTCTCAGACCGTAGAGCAGAGAGAAAAGGCACTCAATGCACTGATCCCCTTCCAGAAGGGTGATTTCAAGGCGCTGTACGAGACCATGGAAGGCCGTCCGGTCACCATCCGTTTCTTAGATCCGCCGCTGCATGAGTTCGTTCCCAGCGATCCTGCCGATATCGACGATCTGGCAGTACAGATGATGATGAGCGCTGAGCAGGTACAGGAGATCTGCGATTCCCTCCATGAGTTCAACCCCATGATGGGACACCGCGGATGCCGTCTGGCAGTGACCTATCCGGAGATCGCCAAGATGCAGACCAGAGCTGTGATGGAAGCAGCCATCGAAGTAAAGGCAGAAAAAGGATATGATATCGAGCCTGAGATCATGATCCCGCTGGTGGGCGAAAAGAAAGAGTTGAAATATGTAAAGGACGTTGTGGTTGAGACTGCTGAGCAGGTTAAGGCGGAAAAGAATTCCGACATCGAATATCACATCGGTACCATGATCGAGATCCCGAGAGCAGCCCTTCTGGCTGACGAGATCGCAGAGGAGGCTGAGTTCTTCTCCTTCGGTACCAACGACCTGACCCAGATGACCTTCGTCTTCTCCCGTGATGACGCAGGGAAGTTTTTGGAGGAGTACTACAAGAAAAAGATCTACGAGTCCGATCCTTTTGCAAGACTGGATCAGAACGGCGTCGGACAGCTTGTTGCAATGGCAGCCAAGAAGGGACGCAAGGTTCGTCCGAACATCAAGCTTGGTATCTGCGGCGAGCACGGCGGAGATCCTTCTTCCGTAGAGTTCTGCCACAAGGTGGGTCTGACCTATGTTTCCTGTTCACCTTTCCGTGTACCCATCGCAAGACTGGCAGCAGCACAGGCAGCCATCAACGAGAAAAAGGAAAAGAAGAGCGTGATCGACGAAGATCTGAAAGCAGGTCTGAAGGATGCAGCCGATAAGGCACAGGCCATCGCAAAGGATCTGGCCGATGCAAGCGTGGAAGCTGCAAAGGCAGGACTTGCAGGACTGAAGGCAGGTATAGAGGAAGCCAAGAAAGCATACAATGCCGGCAAGTAAGATTGATGCGAAGAATCTAAGATGAACTGACTACAACAGGATACAAAGACAGGGCGACAAGTGGGCGCCCTGTCTTCGTTTCATAAGAACAGAGCCAAGGAGCCCTGGGAACGGACGAATCACATATGGGATTATCGAAAGCACTGAAGGATCTGCTCATCCCTCTTTGGGAGGCATATCGAAATGCCCGCCTGGCAGGCGGAATGATGACCAATACGGTTGCGGATTTCAATTACAACTTCAATACGATCTTGAAGGCACGGATAGACGCCCTGGTGTCGCAGGAAATGGAGAATGATCAGGAGACGAGAGAGTGCCGTTTCCTGATGCGTTTAAGCGAAAACGGGTGGACCGTGGGAGATATGGAATTTTTCGCAGGTCTCTATGAAGCCCTGGACAATATGGATCCCAAGGACCCAAAAGGACTTGAGCTTCTTGAGGAGCTTACGAATACGAAGATCACCACCATGGATCAGCGCTATGACATGTTCAACAAGGTAGGAAATGTCGTAGCCATCCTGCAGACGAATATGCAGGATTCGCAGAAGCTTGTGGATCTGATGAACGATGCGATGTCAGCGGTACCTACCTACGGAGAATATCCGGAGGATAAGGCCTATGAGAAAACACTGAGGCAGGAGGGTACCTTTAACTCCCGGGTGGTGGTAGAGAAGGGAAGGCGTCTGGATATCCGCAAGGGTCTCTTTCTGGAGGCAGGCTACCGTCAGAAGCGTTCGGATGATGAAAAGCAGAAGAGCAGGGATCTTGGTACCTATGTGATGGAAGAGATGTCCGGGGAAGAGATCGAGAGCACGCCCCTGAACTATGCCCAGAGGACACGGAGTCTGAGAAAAACCAACCGCCAGGCCATCAAGGAGGTTTTCGGGGAAGAGGTCTTCGATGAGATCGATGAAGTTCATCAGGGCACAGAAGAGGAAAGAACGATCCCCATCCATCATGCCCTGGGCAATCAACTGATCAAGGACGGTCATGAGGTGCTGGAGTTTGATCTGGCCGGAACCGGATATATGATGCCCAGAAGAGAGCATCAGGGACAGCACGGAAAAGAGAGTGCCAAGGAGCTGACGGAGGAAGAGATACAGGGCAGCCTGAAGGATACCTACGGAGAGGTGGTCGAGGATAAAAACGGTAAGATCTATTCCGGTATCCGCTGCAAAACCAGGGATTATAAATTAAAGGACGGTACCGTCATCAATAAGACCCGGTTTTCCATCCAGGGCCCCAATCTGGTCAATATCGGGGATTACAGCATTGAGAATACCAGAGTCTATGTGAAGAATCTCACCAAAGAATACGTGATGGATCTCTTTGATAAATGGAGCAGAAAAGAGGAAGAACCCAGGGATATTTATGTCCTGATCTCCGGCCATTCCAGAGGTGCCGTTTCCGCCGGTGAGAGCGTCCATTATATCCAGAGATGGCTGGATGATTATGTGGAAAAAAATAAGAAAACCCATCCGGAATTCAAGGACTACGCAGAGAGGATCAAGAAGGTGCTGCTGCAAAGAGATGCGGTTCCCGGTGCGGGCACCAATATTCGTCTGGGGAAAAATGACCTTCGGAAGATCCCGAATCTGAACGCAACGGTTTTTTGCTCCATGGCACAGGAGCATACGGATATGGCCTTCCCGCTCCAGAACGTAAGGGGTGCACAGAGGATCATCATTTCCACCACATCCCACAGTATGGATCTGGCGGAGATCGATCTGTCCCAGAGAACGCGGACGGAGGACGGAAGTGCCCATCAGGTAGGCCTGTATGATGCGGAGACCGGAGAGTACTACCGTAAAAGCGGGATCTCCCAGATGCCGGAGGGCGTCTATATCACGGATGAGCGCTACAATGTGGTCCGCCTGACCAGCTACAGCCAGCTGGGAAAGCTGGTAGACAGTGTCTATGCGGGAAAACCCAAGCAGGAGGGCAGAGTGAAGGCCCTTCATAAAATGGTCCGGAACTGGTTTTATGATAACAATCTGACCATGTCCTACAAATCGGAGGGCGAGTACGAAAAGGCAAAGGATAAAGCCCTGATGCAGATGGAAAAGGTTCTGGCCAATCCCTCCAAGAGGCTGCGTCAGGTCCAGAGCGAGATCAGAAAGCTGGATGAGCTTATGCTGTCCAATGCCTCCAAGGGGCAGGTAGCAGCCCAGAACAAAAAGCTCATAGAGGCCTGCAAGGCCTATATGAAAAAAACCAAGATCCCGGCGGTGGGAGACAGAGCCGAGAAGATGGATATGGTCTGTGACCTGTTGACCTTTGCACAGAGAGAGAACAATTACTTTGCCAAAGGTCTGGACCTTGCCTCTCAAAAAAACAAAGAGGGCAAGAATGAAAGATTGCTGGAAAAAGAAAAGGAGCGTCTGGAGCAGGAAAAACAGCTTAAAGATTATCTCACCAAGTTGGGGAAGCACTTTAAGACCCAGCTGGGGAAGTGTGATAAGGCAATTGGTCCGAAGAAAACGGAAGAAGAAAGAAAGTTTCTGAAAAAACAGAATAAAGCAGCTGAAATAGGGCCGGATATGTCCTTGCAGGAGGTCCGGCAGACACTTCTTGATCTGGGGATTTATGCGGATCGGATAATACGTGCAAACGGGGCCTCCAATGCGAAGGAAGTGATCAGGCTTGTCAGTATTGCGAAGGCGGTTTACAAAGACACAGAAGCGGTGGGAAAGGAGTTTGATAAATCCACCAGATATTTCGGGGATCTGACCCCTACCGTCAATGAGCGGATCGCCGAGCGGGAGGCAAAGATCGAACATCTGGAGAGCGTGATCAAAAACGGCGGAAAAGAGCCGGATGAAAAACAGCAGGCCAAGGAGCGGGTGGAGGAAGCCATCCGAAATGAAAAGAGACGTTTTGATGCACTGAAGAGGCAGGGGGCTGCCGGGAAAAAACCGGCCCTTGGAAGAAACGATCTGTCCCTGTCCGCTGCCAAGCTGGTCTTTCTGGAGACGATCCGGGATGCGGAGGCGCAAAACGGATACGCCAATGCAAAGGGCGTGCTGGCAAAGCTGGCGGACCACAGACTGATGGAGATCGCAGCCGTGCCCATAGCGGAGAGGCCGGGATTTGAAAAACTGGCCAGCACCTGCACGGCTTCACAACTGAAGCAGCAGTATGATGCCATGTTGCAAAAACCCGCCAAAACCCTTGGGATGTGATTTGATTTTTTACCCTGAAATGTAGTATAATAAATCCGATTATGACGTTTATTTTTTGCGTATGATACAGGGAGAGAGACCATGATCTTTCGATGCAAAAGTTGCGGCGGAAACACCGTCTATTCACCGGAACGAAAGCAGATGTACTGCCCCTACTGCGAGAGCACAGACAATGAGGAGTGCATCCCTTCCGAAGAGACGATCCTGTGTCCTGCCTGCGGCGGCGAGCTGAAGGTGGGAGATTACAACGCGGCCCTGCGCTGCGAATACTGCGACAGCTATGTGATCTTAGAGGAGCGCACTACGGGACAGTATGAGCCGAAGATGCTGCTGCCCTTTACCAAGGGACACAAGGATGCGGAGCAGATCCTGAAGGATAACTTCGGACGGCGCAGATTTTTGCCGGATGATTTTCTTTCCGATGCCAAGCTCTCCGGTATGGAAGGGATGTATGTTCCCTTTTTCCTGTATGATTTTGATGTACGCTATACCATTTCCGCCATCGGTCATAAGGTAAGGACCTGGACCTCCGGCAGCTATCAATATACCGAGGATTCCACCTACAAGGTGGAGCGGTCCATGATCGTGCCCATCGAAAAGATGCCTGTGGATGCCTCCTATGAGAAACCGGATCCGGTGATGGATCTCATGGAGCCCTACGACTATTCCCAGCTGCAGGACTTTGATCCCAAGTACCTATCCGGCTTTCTGGCAGAGCGCTACAACATGGAAAGCGAGGTGCTCCTGCCCAGGGTACAGGGGAAAGCCAGAGAGGATGCCAAGAGCATTACGGAGCAGACCATCAGTGGCTATTCCTCCATGACGAGCCGTGCCGATGCGGTGTCCTTCAGGCACAACAGTACCACCTACGCCATGTTTCCGGTGTGGACCTACTTTTACAAGTACATGGATAAGATGTATCCCTTTTACATCAACGGACAGACAGGCAAGCTGGTAGGGGATCCTCCCCAGTCCAAGATCAAGATGCTGCTGTATTCCGGAACCGTGATGGCGGGGATCCTTTGCATCCTTATCATGTGGAACGTGATCATGGGACTGCTGTAAGCCTTTGTGCGGATGAGAATGGGTGAAACATGAAACTGTATCTGAAACATTTTAAGATTTTCTTCATATTGCTGGCCGTCCTTTTGGTGGCTACCATCGGTTTTGCCGTTTATCGAAGTGCCAATCCCAAGGAGCCCATTAAGCGCAACAATGCGGATTGCACCACGGAGCGGGTATTTGACAGAGGTGAGCTTCTAACGGATGACCAGGAACAGAGCCTTCGGGCCCTAATAGCCGAAAAAGAGCAGCTTTGCGGCTGCGACATCGTGCTGGTGACCTTGAACGAGCCTGTGGGAGATTCCCAGGATGCCCTGATGAACTGGGCGGATGATTTTTATGATGAGAACGCCTTCGGCTTTGACAAGCCCCACGGAGACGGCTGCGTGCTGGTGGACAACTGGCACAGCTACGGAGATTATAACGGAGATACCTGGTTTTCCACTTCCGGAAAAGTAATGTCGGCCTATTCCTCTTCGGATATCGACAGTCTTTTGGAGGACATCTTTGAGGTGGTGAATGAAAACCCCTACGAGGCCTATCGGATCTACGTCAATGAAGTGGCAAAGCATATGATGCCTGCCTCGGAAAAGATGAAGCTGCCCATCCCGTTGATGCTTCTCATCAGCCTTGTGATCACCGCTATTTACTTTTTGATCCAGGCCCTGGGAGAAAAGGCCAAGGATACCACAACCCCCATGACCTATGTCACAAACGGAAAACCCGAGATGGAGCACCAGGCAGATATGTTCCTCAATAAGACCGTCCATAAGAGAAAGATCGAAACCTCCTCTTCATCGGGAGGCGGAGGCGGTCACATTTCCTCCGGCGGATTTTCCCACGGAGGCGGAGGCGGCCATCACTGAGATCTGAAAGAAACAGGCAGTTAAAAGGAGCAGGAAATGTTTTTATCGAAATTCAGTCAGGCGATCCAGCCGGAGAACAAGGGTCTCCACATTATGATCGTCGGCTGCGGAAAAGTGGGCGTTACGCTGGTAGAGCAGCTTGGCAAGGAAGGACATGATATCACCGTCATCGATATCGACGGGGCCCTGGTGCAAAATGTGACCAATACCTACGACATCATGGGTATGGTGGGAAACGGCGCCAGCTACAGTGTCCAGATCGAGGCGGGCATTGCCGATACGGATCTGTTCATTGCCGTGACCGGCTCGGATGAGCTGAATCTTCTGTGCTGTACCGTGGCAAAACAGGTCGGTGACTGCGCGGCCATCGCCAGAGTCCGTACGCCTGATTACAGTAAGGAGTCGGCTTACCTTCGTGAAAAACTGGGACTTGCCATGATCATCAATCCGGAGCTGGAAACAGCCCTGGAGGCCTGCCGCATTTTGCTTTTGCCCTCGGCCCTTGAGGTGGGCTCCTTTGCTCACGGTCAGGCGGAGATGGTAAAGTTTAAGATCCCGGAAGGCAATATCCTGGACGGCAAAACACTGATGGAGCTTCACCGGAACGTGGAATCCAATCTTCTGGTCTGCGTGGTGGAGAGAGAGGAAAAGGTCATCATTCCCTCCGGTGCATTTGTGCTGCAGAAGGATGATGTCATCAGCTTTGTTTCCACCCCCAAGATCGCCAGATCCTTTTTGTCCAAGATCGGATTCAATATCCGGCAGGCCAGATCCGCCATGATCGTCGGCGGCGGAAGGGCAGCCTACTATCTGGCAACACAGCTTTTGAAAAACGGCATCGAGGTGCGGATCATCGAGCAGGACAAAAAGCGCTGCGAGGAGCTTAGCATTTTGCTTCCCAAGGCCATCATCATCAACGGAGACGGCTCGGACGAAGAGCTCCTTCGGGAAGAGGGCGTAGACAGCGTGGAAGCCTTTATCCCCCTGACGGGAATCGATGAGGAGAACATCATCCTCACCCTGTTTGCCAGACAGTTTTCCAATGCCAAGGTCATTACCAAGATCAACCGCATCGGCTTTAAGAGCGTTATTGACAAGCTGGATTTAGGATCCATCCTGTTTCCGAAATACATTACCTCCGAGGCCATTATCGCCTATGTGCGTGCTATGTCCAACACCATCGGTCGAAACAACATCCGTACCCTGTACTACCTGGTGGATCGAAAGGCCGAGGCCATTGAGTTTGAGATCGAGGAGGAGTCGGCGGTAACAGGGGTTCCTCTTATGAACCTTTCCTTAAAGCCCAGTCTTCTGGTGACCTGTATCAACCGCGGCGGAAAGATTTTGATCCCCAAAGGTACCGACGAGATCCGGGTAGGAGATACCGTTATCATCGTAACGGTTCATACCGGCTTTAATGATATTCTGGATATCCTGGCATAGCATACCGGGAAACTGAAGATAAGAGAAGAAAAGAGAAATCACCATGAATCGACCAATGATCCGCTATGTCCTTGGGAGCGTTTTAAAGATCGAAGCACTGCTTTTGATGCTGCCCTGGCTGGTGGGAATGATCTATCGGGAAACACAGGCAGTTTACTATGTGGCGGTTGCCAGTCTCTGCGGGCTCTTCGGCCTTCTGATGACTTACAAAAGACCGTCCAGCAACGTGTTTTACATGAAGGAAGGATGTCTGACCACAGCCCTTTCCTGGATTATTTTATCCATGTTCGGTGCCGTTCCATTTTTTGCAACGGGAGAGATTCCTTCTTATGCGGATGCACTGTTTGAGACCATCTCCGGTTTTACCACCACCGGAGCATCCATCCTTTTGGATGTGGAGGCCATGTCCCATTGCTCCCTGTTCTGGAGGTCCCTGACCCACTGGATCGGCGGTATGGGTGTGCTGGTGTTTTTGCTGGCGGTAGTGCCCATGAGCGGCGGCGGCAGCATGAACCTTATGCGGGCGGAAAGCCCCGGGCCCTCTGTGGGCAAGCTGGTACCCAAGATCAAAACCACAGCCCGGATCCTTTACGTGATCTATCTGGCTATGACACTCATCGAGGTGATCCTGCTGCTTTTCAGCGGCATGCCTTTGTTTGACAGCCTGACCCTTTCCTTCGGAACGGCTGGTACCGGAGGCTTCGGTATCAGGGGAGATTCCATCGCCAGCTACAGTGTGCTGCAGCAATGGATCATTACCGTGTTTATGATCCTCTTCGGCGTGAATTTTAACTTTTACTACTTCCTGTTGTACAAGCAGATCAAGAAGGGCTTTTCCATGGAGGAGGTTCGCTGGTATCTGATCATCATCCTGACTGCCATTGCCGGCATCTGGCTCAATATCAGACACCTGTACGAATCGGGCTTCAAGGCTCTGACGGATGCGGCCTTTCAGGTAGGCTCCATCATTACCACCACCGGATTTTGCACCACGGACTTTGATCTGTGGCCCGGTTTTTCCAGATCCATTCTGGTGCTTTTGATGTTCATCGGTGCCTGCGCCGGAAGTACCGGAGGCGGTATGAAGGTTTCCCGCGGCATCATTGCCGTAAGGACGCTGAAAAAGGAGCTGTTATCCTACATCCATCCCAAGAGCGTCAAGAAGATTCAGTACGAGGACAAGCCCCTGGAGCATGACGTCCTTCGCTCACTGAATGTGTATATCATTACCTACGTGATCATCTTCAGCATGTCGGTGCTGTTGCTCTCGCTGGATGAGTACGATCTGGTAACCAATTTTACCGCAGTAGCGGCAACCTTTAATAACATCGGTCCCGGCCTTTCCATGGTGGGACCCACCGGGAACTTCGCATTTTTCTCCATTCCGGCTAAGATCCTTCTGATGATCGATATGCTGGCGGGAAGACTGGAGCTGTTCCCGATCCTGATCCTGTTCCATCCTGAGATCTGGAGAGAGTTCTTTTCCAAAAAGCAGGAGCGGGAAGATGGCAAGGGAAAAAAGCAGGGGATAAAAAACTGAGGGTGTTTTACGGAACCGGTTGATCTGCCGTCCCGGGGGACGGTCCACGCCTGTGGCCTTATAGTGCCAAGTGCAGAAGAAGGAGACAGCTATGTATGAGATCGGTGATTATGTTGTAAGCGCTAACGAAGGGGTTTGCAAAGTAACGGATATCGTGACGATGGCCATGCCCGGAAGACGGGATGGAAAAAAATGCTACGTGATCGTACCCGAAGGACAGAAGGGCGGAAAGCTCTATATTCCCGTGGACAGTGATAAACACCAGGTGCGTCCCATCATGACCAGAGAAGAGGTGGATCAGCTTCTGGATGAGATGGTCATGATCGAGGAGACCTGGATCGAGAGCGATAAAATGAGAGAGCAGATCTACAAGGAGGCCATTTTCTCCTGTGATCCCAGGCGCCTTGTGAGCATCCTTCGGACTATGTACCTGCGGGGCAACAAGCGGGCCGCGGAAGGGAAAAAGGTGACGACGGTAGATGAGCGGTATTTCAGGATCGCAGAGAAGAATCTGCACAGTGAGATGGCCTTTGTGTTGGAGATCACGACGGACGAGGTCATGGAGCTGGTCAAGAAAAAATACGAGCAGGCCGGGATGATCTGAACGAAGAATGATCTGAACGAAGGAGGATCAAAGGACATATACTTGCCGGAATGATTTCAATCCGGATGGTTTGATCAAACAAAGAGAGGATAATGCATATATGGTTTTTTATTTAGTAGATTATGAGAATACAGGGATTCGGGGGATCACCGGAGTGGAGGAGCTTTTACAGGAGGATCGCCTGATCATCTTTTACGGACCCAGAACAGGGTCCGTCCCTTTTGAGGATCTGGTAAAGATCACCTCCACAAGAGCTAAGCTGGAATTTATCCGTACCACGAAAACGGCGAAGAATTACCTGGACTTCCAGCTGACAACCTACTTAGGTTACCTGGTGGCAAAGGCAGTGGAGCTTTCACAGGAGGGGGCTGATGCATCCAATGAAGTGATGATCATCAGCCGCGATGCGGGCTTTGATGCCGTTGTGGATTTCTGGTCCGAAAAGGGAATTTCGATCAGCCGCTTCCACAATCTGGCAAGGCAGATCCTGCCGGATGAGAAAAAGACCAGGACCAAATCGACAGCTTCCGCAGAGACCAAGAAGACCACAAAGAAGGCCACAGGCTCTGCCGAGAAAAAGACTGCAGATGAGAAAGCAAAGGCAGCGGCTGCAAAGAATACAGAGAAAAAGACGAAAGCCCAAAAGAACGATAAGGCCGATGCAGATACTGTTGCAAAGGAAGGAAAGGAAAACTCCGGCAAAGGGAAGAATGCCCGGAAAAAGGAACAACAGGATACGGCCAAGCAGAATCAGAAAGCAGCTTCCCAAAATAACAACCAACAGAATAACAACAAACAGAATCAGAATCAGCAGAATAACAATCAACAGAATAATAACGGACAGAGTAACAACAAGATCTCCGAGGCGGTCAAGAAAAAGATCCGTGCAGCCTTCAAGGAGGAGGGTCTGACCCCGGGTGCTTACCGCAAGCTCTATGCATGCATGCTGGAAAGTAAGGATAAGGCAACCTTCAATACCGCTTTGGTACACGCGTTTACCCAGGAGATCGGAAATAGGTATTATAAGTTGGCGCTTCCTGCCTTTAATGCCTTCATCGGGGCGGCAAAATAGTAAGGAGACGGATCGGCAAAGGAGCCGGGCCTGCTTCTTGAAAGAAAGCAGCGATTGCGCTATACTAATTATTTGATTGTTTTAGATAAAACAGAAAGGAAACACGATCATGGAACTGACAAACATAAGAGATCTATTCAGACAACAGGAGGCCTTTGCTGATAAGGAAGTGACCATCGGCGGCTGGCTTCGTTCCAAAAGAGATTCCAAGACCTTCGGGTTTCTGGTGATCAATGACGGAACCTTTTTTGAACCCCTGCAGGTAGTCTATTCCGACAAACTTGCCAATTTTGATGAGATCAGCAAATCCAACGTTGGAGCCGCGCTGATCGTAACCGGAGTTGTGACACCCACTCCCGATGCCAAGCAGCCCTTTGAGATCCAGGCAACCGAGGTTGTCATCGAAGGAGCCTCTGCACCGGATTATCCGCTGCAGAAAAAGAGACATACCATGGAGTATCTTCGGACCATTTCCCATCTGCGTCCCAGGACCAACACCTTTGAGGCGGTCTTCCGTGTCCGCTCCTTCATTGCCTATGCCATCCACAAATTCTTCCAGGAACGGGATTTTGTTTATGTACATACCCCGCTGATCACCGGAAGTGATTGCGAGGGCGCAGGCGAGATGTTCAGAGTCACCACTCTGGACTTTGATGATCTTCCCCGCACCGAGGAAGGCAAGGTTGATTTTTCTCAGGACTTTTTCGGAAAAGAGACGAATCTTACTGTCAGCGGACAGTTAAATGGTGAGACCTTCGCACAGGCCTTTAAGAACATTTACACCTTCGGTCCTACCTTCCGTGCAGAGAACTCCAACACCACCAGACATGCGGCTGAGTTTTGGATGATCGAGCCGGAGATTGCTTTTGCGGATCTGAAGGACGATATGATGCTGGCAGAAAGCATGATCAAATATATCATCCGCTTTGTGCTGGAAAATGCACCGGAGGAGATGAACTTCTTTAACAGCTTTGTAGATAAGGGCCTCATCGAGCGCCTGAACCATGTGGCAAGCTCCGACTTTGGCCACATCACTTATACCGAGGCCATTGAGATCCTTGAGAAGCACAACGACGAATTCGATTACAAGGTATTCTGGGGTGCGGATCTGCAGACAGAGCACGAGCGCTTCCTGACGGAAAAAGAGTTTGGCCGTCCTGTATTTGTTACAGACTATCCCAAGGAGATCAAAGCCTTTTATATGAAGCTCAATGAGGACGGTAAGACCGTGGCAGCTATGGACTGCCTGGTGCCCGGCATCGGCGAGATCATCGGCGGCAGCCAGAGAGAGGACAACTATGATGTCCTGCTGCAGCGTATGAAGGAGTGCAACCTAAAGCCCGAGGATTACGAGTTCTACCTGGATCTTCGCAAGTACGGCTCTACCCGCCACGCAGGCTTCGGCCTCGGCTTCGAAAGATGCGTTATGTACTTAACGGGTATGGGTAACATCCGCGACGTTGTACCGTTCCCTAGGACAGTAAACAATTGTGACCTATAGGAGGATAAACCAATGAGCACTATCACCATCCCGGAGGGCTACGCGCCCGCACTGGGAATCAAAGATACCGAAAAAGCCATCAAACGTGTGAAGGACTTTTTCCAGAGAGAACTCATTACCCAGCTGAACTTATCCCGTGTTTCCGCGCCCCTTTTTGTGGAGCCGGAGTCCGGATTGAATGATAACTTAAACGGCGTTGAGCGTCCCGTTTCCTTCGGCATTAAGGAGCAGGGAGAAAAGCCCTGCGAGATCGTACATTCCCTGGCAAAGTGGAAACGTATGGCCCTTGGCAAATACGGCTTCTCCGTAGGAGAAGGTCTTTACACCGATATGAACGCCATCCGCAGAGATGAGGATACGGACAACATTCATTCCATCTATGTGGATCAGTGGGACTGGGAAAAGGTCATCGAAAAAGAGCAGAGAAACGAAGAGACCTTAAAGGACGTAGTCAAATCCGTTTACGAGGCTCTTCGCGTTACCGAAAAATATGTGGCAAACGAGTACAACTATGTAGAGTGCTTTTTACCTGAGGAGATCACCTTTATCACCACCCAGGAGCTTTTGGACAGATATCCTGATCTGAGTGCAAAGGAAAGGGAAAGAGAAGCCGCTAAGGAGTACGGCGCAGTCTTTTTGATGCAGATCGGAGATAAGCTGTCAAACGGCGAGCCTCATGACGGCCGTGCACCGGACTATGATGACTGGAAGCTGAACGGTGATATCATCGTTTATTACCCTGTACTGGACATCTCCTTTGAGATCTCCTCCATGGGGATCCGTGTGGATGAGGATTCTCTGAAGGAGCAGCTGGATAAGGCAGGCTGCCCGGAAAGAGCCAAACTTCCCTTCCAGAAGGCCCTTTTGAACAGGGAACTTCCCTACACCATCGGTGGCGGTATCGGCCAGTCCAGAATCTGTATGTTCTTCCTGCGTAAGGCTCATATCGGAGAAGTACAGGCTTCTATCTGGCCCGAAAAGGATGTTAAGTACGCAAAAGAGCACGGCGTAATGCTGCTGTAAAATCGATAGGATTTATAGAAAAAAGTAAGCATAGGCTAACTTTTAAAACCGGGAGGACAAAGCTATGGCAATTTTGGTAACAGGCGGAGCCGGATTTATCGGCAGTCATACAACCGTAGAATTGATCAGTGCAGGTTATGATGTAGTGATCGTGGATAATCTGTCTAACTCCAGTGAAAAATCCCTTGCCCGTGTGAAACAGATCACCGGAAAAGAGATCCCCTTCTATCAGACAGACATTTTGGATCGGGAAGGATTGCAGAAGATCTTTGATGAAAACAAGATCGAAAGTGTGATCCATTTTGCAGGCCTCAAGGCAGTGGGCGAGTCAGTGGAAAAGCCCTGGGAGTACTATCAGAACAACATTGCAGGTTCCCTTGTACTCTTTGACGTGATGCGTAAAAACGGCTGCAAGAATATCATCTTTTCCTCTTCCGCTACAGTTTACGGTTTGCCTGCAGAGATCCCCATTACCGAAAACTGCCCCAAGGGAGAGATCACCAATCCTTACGGACAGACCAAGAGTATGTTAGAGCAGATTTTGTCTGATATTCAGAAGGCGGATCCCGAGTGGAACGTGATCCTGCTTCGGTATTTCAATCCCATCGGTGCCCATGAAAGCGGCCTCATCGGAGAGAATCCCAACGGCATCCCCAACAACCTGATGCCGTATATCACCCAGGTTGCCGTAGGCAAACTGGAAAAACTGAGAGTCTTCGGAAACGATTATGATACGCCGGACGGTACCGGAGTCAGAGATTATATCCATGTGGTGGATCTAGCACTGGGACACGTTAAGAGCGTAGCCAAGCTGTCCGAGAATCCGGGGCTTAAGATCTACAACCTGGGAACCGGAATCGGTTACAGCGTGCTGGATATCATCAAGAATTTTGAAGAGGCAACAGGGGTTACCATCCCCTATGAGATCGCACCCAGAAGAGCGGGGGATATTGCCACCAACTATGCGGATCCCTCTCTTGCGAAAAAAGAGCTGGGCTGGCAGGCAGAGCGGGACATCAGGAAGATGTGCGAGGATGCCTGGAGATGGCAGAGCCAAAATCCCAACGGCTTTGAGGACTGATCATGTTTCGTATGTGGGTGAAAAAAATAAAGGACAGTCACCTGATCGAAGATACGGTGATCTGTGACGATTCAGACAAGCGCAGGACACAGAAGGTGTTTTCTGCGCTTGAGTCTGCCTGCAAACAGTTCGACCTGGCCAAGCCCATCTGGCTGGACAAGACCATCAAGGAGTTCCAGCTGCATTCCAAAACACGCTTTTACCAGGATCATTTCATCGAAGAGATCCCCTTTGATTATCTGGAGATTGAAGTCATAGAGGATGAGTAATCCTGCCCCTGAGATTGTATCCGGCAGGGAAATATGGTACAATATAACGGAAACTGGGCTATTTTGCAAAAACGGTTAACCGAAGTAGCAGCATAGGAAAAGAAATATGGAATACATACCCGAAATGAAGGACGAGGTAGATAGCTGGCAGGAAGTGCAGCTTGTCTATAGCTCGGCGCTGAAGGAAGTCAATACCAAGCTGGAGATCTTAAATGATGAGTTTCAGCATGTGCATCAGTACAATCCCATTGAGCACATCAAGGCCAGGATCAAGACTTCCGAAAGCATTGTGAAAAAACTGAAGAAAAACGGATATGAGACCACCATCCCCAACATGGTAAAGTATGTCAATGACATTGCCGGGATCAGGGTCATCTGCTCCTTTACCTCGGATATCTACCGTATCGCGGAAATGCTCATCAACCAGAGCGATCTGAAGGTGGTTTCCGTCAAGGACTATATCTTAAATCCCAAGGACAGCGGTTATAAGAGTTATCATCTCATTGTAACGGTGCCCGTCTTTTTGTCTGACAGGATCCTGGATGTGAAGGTGGAGATCCAGATCAGAACCGTAGCCATGGACTTTTGGGCGTCCTTAGAGCATAAGATCCATTATAAATTTGAAGGCAACGCACCGGAGCATATCAAAAGAGAGCTGGTGGAGTGCGCCATGATGGTATCGGATCTGGACGCTAAGATGCTGTCCCTGAATGAAGAGATCCAAAGCCTGAAGGTTGATTAAAAGTGGATGAAAAAGAAAAAACTCCCCATAAAATGAGGAGTGCCGCGAAGCCTTTCGGCCCCGCGGCTATTATGAAAAAATATCTTTGAGTATTTCTAAAAAGAGGACTTGTTTAAACTGTTGTTTAACTTGTATTTATAGTATCATCCAGATATGAATAAAATATGAACACGATGTAAAGGTTTAGTTAATATAGACAAATTCTAAAACGTTTAAGTAGATTTTTTGTACAAATTGCACAAAAACAGAGAGTCGAAATGAACAGATTAGGAGTCAAACGGAGACGAGGGAGGTTTGGAATGGACAATTTTATGGACAGACTTTCAGGAAGATTTCATGCAGGGGAACTGATTCAGGCCAACAGGGAAGCAGAAGCCAGACAAATGCAAAAGCTCAAGGAGCAAAATGATGAGCAGACACAGGTACTTTCCGAGATCCGCCGCCTGAATTTAAAGACTGTGGAGATCTCCGAGCAGGTATCCCAGATGGCTGCACTTTCCATTGAACGTCTCGAAGAGTTTGAGGATGTCTTAAAGAATGCTGCCGCCGCCGCTGAGCAGGAGAAGAACCTGAATGCGGAAAACGCTTTAGACGGCGGAACCGGATGGGAGCTGGAGATGTATCAGGGCATGAGCCAGCTGCATACCGAGCTGCAGAATGTGGAATCCCTGGAGAGCTCTCTTTTGTCCTTCCAGGAAAACCAGTCGGAGCACAATGCCAAGTTGGCAGCGCTCATGCAGGAATTTTTGGATAACCAGAACAAGCCTACCAGTTGGCAGACTGAGGTTTGGCAGAGCATGTCCATGATGCAGCAGCAGCTCCAGAACTTAGAGCAGAGCGCAGGCTCTCAGATGAGCGTACAGGAGCAGATGCAATCCACCTATGTGGAGTTCACCCGGAAGATGGAGGATCGGTATGCCGCCATCTCCGAAAAAATGGACACCAATCTGGGCAAGGATGTAAAGCCCAACTTTGTATATGAGATTGAAGCCTCTTTGAGCGAGATCGAAAACAGCGCCGTGCGGGGAAGGCAGGAGACCTGGACCAAGATGGACCAGCTTCGGGATGCACTGTCCGAAGGCAGCACCGATAAGATCGTAGCGGAAATGTCCGAGCTTTTAAAAGAGGACGGAAAACAGACCGCCGAAACCTTGTCTCAGATCAAAGAGCTTGTAGTAGGTCTTCGGGTATATCTGGATGAGGTAGAGAAGAAGGTAGAGGACTTTGTCCATAAGGAAGACGTAAAGGTATATCGGAACGTTCAGGCTGCAGTGATGGAAACCGTCAGCGCCAGAAACAGAGACGTTTTGGAACGATTGGATCATATAGAAAAGAGAACGGATAAACAAAAGGGATTGAAGGCACTTATGGTATTTACCTGCCTGTTCTCCCTCGCCTCGCTGGCGATCACCGTATTGCAGATGCTGGGCATTTTATAAGATGAGTTATTTTACACGTTATCACAGAAGAATGCGAATATGCAGATTAAAAACAGCGGCTTTGACCTTTGTCATAGCCCTGTTTTTGTTGCCGAATTTCACCATGTATCATCCCGAGGGCAACAACGTATTTGAGGTCATGGTGAACGGGCAGATCGTTGGACGTCTTCGCAGCGGCCAGGATCCGGAAAGTCTGTTGATGCAGGCAAGGCGTAGGATCGCTGAAGAAAAGGGCGATATTTTTTATGCCCAGGCGGATCTGTATGTGGAGCCCAGAGAAGACAACTTCGCCCATTTTTCCTCCGACGAAGAGATGACAGACAGGATGGAAGAGGTACTCAGAAGCGGGGAGATCGCAGTGGATCAGCCCGCTTACTCCGTGAAGGTAGGCACCACCCTTGTAAACGTCAGAAGTCTGGATCAGGTAAGAGAGCTGCTGCAGACAGCCATTGACGGCTATCAGGAAAAACAGGATTTTGTGGTGGCGCTTACCAATGATGAGGACCGCCAGATCAACGTGCTCAAGGCACAGACCATTGACCAGGATACGGCCACTGAGCTGGATAAGGTATCCGCCGAGGCCGGAGATTCGGATGTGCTGGAAGCGCCCAGGGCCGGGCTGAAGGCCGCAGGAGAAGGCTTTGCAGGCTTTGACTACGGGCTGAAAAATCTGTATTTTGCCGATCAGGTAGAGGTGGTGGAATCCTATCTGTCAGACGCAGAATTAACGGATCCTGCCCAGGCTACGCAGATCTTAACCAATCCGGCCCAGGAGCAGAAGATCTATGAGGTACAGTCCGGGGATACCCTTTCGGAAATTGCTCTTTCCACGGAAACGCCCCTGGATACCCTGATTGCACTGAATGAAACCCTGGAGGATGAAAATTCCACCATCCGCGTGGGTCAGGAGCTCATCATCACCTCCCCCGTTCCGCCTCTTTCCATAGGAAGGCAGGAGGAGCTTTACTACGAGGAAAACTACGAGGCCGAGATTGAATATATTTATAATGATAACTGGTACACCACGGATAAAGAGGTGCGCCAGGCCCCTTCGGCTGGACACCGGAAGGTAGCGGCCAGGAAGACCTACTGGAACGACAAGGAGACAGACACCGAGATTTTGATGGAGGAAGTCACCTATCCCGCAGTGCCCAAGATCGTGGAGGTGGGGACCAAAGTACCGCCTACCTATATCAAGCCCATTTCCGGCGGACGGATCTCCTCGCCCTTCGGCAGAAGAAAAGCGCCCAAGAAGGGAGCTTCCACCTATCATAAGGGAATTGACTGGGCAACTCCTGTGGGAACTACGGTTGTGGCCTCCAGCGGCGGCGTTGTGGAGCGTGCAGGCTGGGGTAGCGGCTACGGCTATGTGGTTTATATCAACCATGAAGGCGGCAAACAGACAAGGTACGGACACCTTTCCAAGATTCTTGTAAAACCGGGTGAGAGGGTATCCCAGGGTCAGAAGATCGCCCTTTCCGGAAATACGGGACGAAGCACCGGACCCCACATCCACTTTGAGATTTTGGTTAACGGTGTAGCGGTAAATCCGCTGAATGTGATTAACTAGGCTTTACAAAAACAAAGATTTGGGTATATAATTGAAAAAGTTATGAAAACTTCCTAAGAGGTAAATCATGGAACAGTATGTGATAAGAGGCGGGAATCCTCTGGTGGGTGAAGTGGATATCGGCGGAGCCAAGAATGCTGCGCTTGCCATTTTAGCCGCATCCGTTATGACGGATGAGACGGTGAGGATCGATAACCTTCCGGATGTGCGGGATATCAATGTTTTGATCCAGGCCATGGAAGAGATCGGTGTCTCCGTTCAGAGAACAGACCGTCACACAGTCATTATCAATGCAGCAGGGATTCAGGATCTGCTGGTGGATAATGAATATATCAAAAAGATCAGGGCTTCCTACTATTTGTTAGGAGCGCTCCTTGGTAAATACAAAAGAGCAGAGGTTGCCCTTCCGGGCGGCTGTAACATCGGCTCCAGACCCATCGACCAGCATATCAAGGGCTTCCGTGCTCTTGGCGCCAATGTCCGGATCGCTCACGGCAGAGTTATCGCAGAGGCGGAAAAGCTGACGGGACGCCACATCTATATGGACGTGGTTACCGTAGGAGCCACCATCAACGTCATGATGGCTGCAGCCCTGGCTGAGGGCAGAACCATCATCGAGAATGCGGCAAAAGAGCCCCATGTCGTTGATCTTGCCAACTTTTTGAACAGTATGGGAGCCAACATCAAGGGCGCCGGAACCGATGTCATCAGGATCCGCGGCGTTGAGAAGCTCCATAAAACCGAATATTCCGTTATTCCCGATCAGATCGAGGCCGGAACCTTTATGTTTGCGGCAGCGGCTACCAAGGGAGATGTAACCGTCAGAAACGTGATCCCCAAGCATTTGGAGTCCATCACCGCAAAGCTTATCGAGCTTGGCTGTGAGGTCAGGGAATCCGATGACGAGGTCAGAGTAGTGGCATCCGGCCCCCTGACCCATACCCATGTAAAGACCTTGGCTTATCCCGGTTTCCCTACGGATATGCAGCCGCAGATCACCACGACCCTGGCTCTTTCCGATGGTACCAGCATCGTAACGGAGAGCATTTTTGAAAACCGCTTTAAGTACGTGGATGAGCTTGCCAAGATGGGAGCCAATATCAAGGTAGAAGGCAATACCGCCATCATTGACGGCGTAACCAAATACACGGGTGCCAGGATCTCGGCACCGGACCTTCGTGCAGGCGCAGCCCTTGTGATCGCAGGACTGGCAGCAGAGGGCATTACCGTGGTGGATGATATCTACTATGTGGAGCGTGGCTATGAAGATTTCGATGTGAAGCTCAGAGGACTGGGGGCCATGATCGAAAAGGTGGCAACGGAAAAAGAGATCCAGAAATTCCAGTTAAAGACAGGCTGATACAGAAGAAAAACCGCAGGAAACAAATCCTGCGGTTCGATTTTTATGTCTTGTTTTTTATGTCTTTTTTTCAGACCTTATACAAAGCATTCAATGGAGACATCCTTTTCGTTGGCCAGATCGATGAACTGGCTGCCGCATTTTACCATGGGCTTGGAAAGATGCTGCTTGTTGATATAGACGATATCGCCGATGAGTCCGTTGGTAAGCTTCACACGGTTGTTGATGAAGGTCTGTACCACGTTTTCCAAAAAGCAGAGAATGTATTCCGTCTCGTAGCGCTGCAGTCCTTCCTTTTCGAAGATCTCGATTACGGTGAAGGGGCACAGTGGACCACGATAGACTCTGGCGGCGGTCATGGCGTCATACACATCTGCGATGGCTACGATCTTGGCGAATTTATCGATCTTATCTCCCGTAAGTCCTAAGGGATAGCCGCTGCCGTCGCATTTTTCGTGATGCATCAGGGCCGCATTTTTAATATGGTCATCCAGATCCTGTTTTTGTAAGAGCTGGAAGCCGGAGATCGTGTGATTTTTCATGATCTTGTATTCTTCATCCGTCAGCTTGTCAGGCTTTTTGGTGATGGAATCCGGGATGGTAAGCTTGCCGATGTCGTGAAACAGTCCGCAAAGGGTTGCCAGTTTTTGCTCTTCCGGTGAAAAGTGCAGCCAGCCGGCCAAGAGAGAGGTGATCAGGGACACATTCAGGGAATGTGCATAGGTCAGATCGTCATATTGGCGCATGTTCTGCAAAAAGTGGAAGAAACCGAAGGAGGTGGTAGATTCCATATCGAAGGTATCGATGGTGGAGTGGAACACCTCGTTGACGTCGATGGGCTCACCCTGCTCTAAGATGGCGTTCATGGAGTTTTTGAATCCGCCAATGGCTTCATCAAAATTCGCCTGGAATTCGATAAACTCCGGTGAAGAACGGATGATCTCGGAATAGGACTGTCCCTCCGGCTCCTGATCCTCTACTCCCGCAGCTGCTTCCGCAGCGGACACCAGGGCGGCGGTGGGATCGCCGGACTCGGCCTTCTTTTTCCGGGCCTCCGTCTCGATCTCATCGATCCTGACGTTTAATATGTCATAGAGCTCCAGCTTGGTGATGAGCTTATCCGTCAGTGTGGTTCTCTTGGGAACGATCAGCTGGTTGTTGGAGGTATAGACATCCTCGCTGGTAACCATGCCGGGCGTCAGTTTTGACAACGGTACTCGCTTCATGCGGGGATCCGCTTGTTTGACTACATAGTTTTTCATACCAGTATCCTTTGTCGAGTTCCTTTTATTACGTAGTTATACACAATAATAATAGCACGAAAAGGTTTTTGTGAAAAGATAAAAATAAAAGGGCTTGACGCAGGAAGGGAAATGCAGTATATTCGTGGTTGGAATAGAATTTCTCTTATTCAGAGTGGTGGAGATACATAGGATCTGTGAAGCCACGGCAACCCCCGCAAGGGAAGGTGCCAACCTGAGCAATGCTACGGCGTTGAACAATAAGGGGACTTAGTCACAATGGTAACTCGGTCCGCTTATGGCGGACCTTTTTTAATGTATAAAGGAGAATTCCATGGAAAAAAGATTATTCACTTCCGAATCCGTAACCGAAGGGCATCCCGACAAAGTCTGCGACGCCATTTCCGATGCCATCCTCGATGCCTGCATCGCTGAGGATCCCATGAGCCGTGTGGCCTGCGAGACCACAGTATGTACCGGATTTACTCTGGTAACCGGCGAGATCACCACCAAAGCAAGACTGGACGTTCCGGCCATCGTAAAGAAGACCATCACCGAGATCGGCTATGTAGGCGGCGATATGGGCTTTGATGCCAACAGCAGTGCCGTTCTGGTAGCCCTGGATCAGCAGTCTGCTGATATCGCCATGGGCGTTGATAAGGCGCTGGAAGCCAAAGAGAACAAGATGAGTGACGAGGAGCTGGAAGCCATCGGCGCAGGCGATCAGGGTATGATGTTCGGCTATGCCACCGATGAAACACCGGAGCTGATGCCCTATCCCATTTCCCTGGCACATAAGCTTTCCTTAAAGCTTTCCGAGGTCAGAAAAAACGGCACCCTGTCTTACCTTCGTCCCGACGGCAAGACCCAGGTTTCCGTAGAATACGATGAGGAGGGCAAGCCCATCCGTTTAGAGGCAGTGGTACTTTCCACCCAGCATGCACCGGATGTAACCCAGGAGCAGATTCATGAGGATATCAAAAAGTACGTATTTGATCCCGTACTTCCCAAGGAAATGATCGATGCAGATACCAAGTTCTTCATCAATCCTACCGGGCGTTTCGTCATCGGCGGACCTCACGGAGATGCAGGTCTTACCGGACGTAAGATCATCGTAGATACCTACGGCGGCTACGCTCGTCACGGCGGCGGCGCTTTTTCCGGAAAGGATTGCACCAAGGTGGATCGAAGCGCAGCTTATGCAGCCAGATATGCTGCTAAGAACGTGGTAGCTGCAGGACTTGCGAAAAAGTGCGAGATCCAGTTATCCTACGCCATCGGTGTGGCTCAGCCTACCTCCGTTATGGTGGATACCTTCGGAACCGGCGTTTTATCCGATCAGAAGCTGGCTGAAATCCTGCGTGCAGAGTTTGACTTCAGACCCGCAGGCATCATTAAGATGCTGGATTTAAGAAGACCTATCTATCGTCAGACCGCAGCTTACGGTCACTTCGGCAGATTGGATATTGACCTTCCCTGGGAGAAGACCGACAAGGCAGAAGCACTGAAGGCAGCTGCCGGAATCTGAGTTGACCTTCGTTGAAATGACATACAGATTATGATACACTGAGAGTGTCGCCGAAGTATCGGTGGCACTCTTTTTTGTATTGAGGATAAATTATATGGCGTTCACACACTTACACGTACATACGGAATACAGCCTCCTGGACGGCTCCAATAAGATCAAGGAATGCGTCAACCGGGTAAAGGAACTGGGCATGGATGCCTGTGCCATCACGGATCATGGTGTCATGTACGGTGTCATTGACTTTTACAGGGCAGCCAAAGAAGCCGGGATCAAGCCTATCCTGGGCTGCGAGATCTATGTGGCACCCGGCTCCCGCTTTGACAAGGAGCCCGGGGGAGAGGAGCGTTATCACCATCTGGTGCTGCTGGCGGAAAACCGGGAGGGCTATGCCAACCTCATGAAGATCGTCTCCATCGGCTTTACGGAAGGCTATTATTATAAGCCCAGAGTGGATAAGGAGATCCTTCGGAAATACCACAAGGGTATCATCGCTCTGTCGGCCTGCCTTGCAGGTGAGGTTCCCAGACTCATTGAAAAGGGACTCATTGAGGAAGCTAAGGAAATGACCAAAACCTATCGGGATATCTTCGGGGAAGGCAACTATTTCCTGGAGCTGCAGGATCATGGTATTTCCGCCCAGCAGACGGTGAACAGCGTGCTGCTTACCTTCAGCCGGGAGCTGGGGATCCCTCTGGTTGCCACCAATGACGTTCACTATACCTACGCCGAGGATGCCAAAGCCCATGACGTGCTTCTTTGCATCCAGACGGCTAAAAAGGTCCAGGATACGGATCGTATGCGCTACGACGGCGGACAGTATTTTATCAAAAGCGAAGAGCAGATGCGTGCTCTTTTCCCTTACGCTCAGGAAGCCATTGACAATACGGCCAAGATCGCGGAGCGCTGCAACGTGGAGATCGTCTTCGGCGAGCAAAAGCTCCCTCATTTTGAAGTGCCTGAGGGTGAAACCTCCTGGAGTTATCTGAACAAGCTCTGCGACGAGGGCCTTCGGCAGCGCTATCCCAATGATGACGGAACCCTGAAAAAGAGGCTGGACTTTGAGCTTTCCACCATCAAAAACATGGGCTTTGTGGATTACTTCCTCATTGTCTGGGATTTTATCAACTATGCAAAACAACATGGCATTCCCGTGGGACCCGGAAGAGGATCCGCTGCGGGAGCCATTGTTTCCTACTGCCTGCGGATCACCGACATCGATCCCATCCGCTACAACCTGCTGTTCGAGCGGTTTTTGAATCCCGAGCGTGTTACCATGCCGGATATTGACGTGGATTTTTGTCCCGAAGGCCGCCAGGATGTCATTGATTATGTAAGGAATAAATACGGCCATGAAAAGGTGGTCCAGATCGTCACCTTCGGTACCATGGCTGCAAAGGGCGTGATCCGGGATGTGGGCCGGGCCATGGACATTCCCTATGCCCAGGCGGATATGCTGGCGAAGATGGTACCCAACGAGCTGAATATCACTCTGGAGAAAGCCCTTTCCATGAATCCGGATCTGAAGCAGCTTTACGATACGGACGAAACCACCCACGAAGTGCTGGATATGTGTATGCGCTTAGAGGGCCTTCCTCGTCACAGCTCCATGCATGCGGCAGGTGTAGTGATCTGTCCCGACAGTGCGGATGAGTTTGTTCCCTTATCCCGTGGCGCAGACGGCAGCATTACCACCCAGTTTACCATGACTACCATCGAGGAGCTGGGGCTTTTGAAGATGGACTTTCTGGGGCTTCGGAATCTCACCGTGATCCGGGATACCGTAAATCTTATTAAAGAAAGCCGGGGCATCGATATCGATCTGGAAAAGATCGACTACGATGATCCCAAGGTTCTTGCTTATATCAGTACCGGAAAAACCGACGGCGTTTTCCAGCTGGAAAGTGCGGGAATGAAGAGCTTTATGAAGGAGCTTCGTCCCAAGTCCCTGGAGGATGTTATCGCAGGTATTTCACTGTATCGTCCCGGGCCCATGGATTTCATTCCCCAATATATCAAAGGAAAGAACAACCCTGAGAGCGTGCGCTATATGACACCCCAGCTGGAGCCTATTTTGAAGCCTACCTACGGCTGTATCGTGTATCAGGAACAGGTTATGCAGATCGTGCGGGATCTGGGAGGCTATACCCTGGGCCGAAGCGATCTGGTGCGAAGAGCCATGAGTAAGAAGAAGCAGGCCGTCATGGAAAAAGAGCGTGCCAACTTCGTTTACGGTAATCCCGAGGAAGGAGTTCCCGGTTGTTTATCCAAGGGGATTCCTGAGCTGGCAGCCAATACCATCTACGACAACATGATGGATTTTGCCAAATACGCCTTTAACAAATCCCATGCAGCCTGCTATGCCGTAGTGGCTATGCAGACCGCCTTTTTGAAATACTACTATCCCGTAGAGTTTATGGCGGCTCTCATGAGCAGCGTCATTACCAACAACGCCAAGGTAACGGAGTACATCCAGAGCTGTAAGCAGATGGGCATCGAGATCCTTCCCCCGGATGTCAACTATTCCTATGCAGGCTTTTCCGTACAGGACGGCAAGATCCGCTTTGCCCTGACGGCCCTTAAGTCCGTAGGGCGTCCTGTTATTGAGGGCATTGTTGCCCTTAGGGATCAGGAGGGAAAATACAAGGATCTTCAGGACTTTTTGATGCGGACCTCTCAGATTGGTATCAATAAGCGGGTGGTTGAAAATCTCATCAAGGCAGGGGCTTTTGACTGTTTTGAAGGCAACCGCAAGCAGTTTATGATCGTCTATTCCGATCTCATGGATCAGATTGCCAAGGATAAAAAATCCGCCATGGCAGGTCAGATGACCCTCTTTGATCTGGCAGCGGAGGAGGATAAAAAGAGCTTTACCGTCACCATGCCCAAGGTAGAGGAGTATGACAAGGCCGAGCTTTTGGCAGGAGAAAAGGAAGTGGTGGGCTTCTATGTAAGCGGCCATCCTTTGGATGAAGAAAGGGACTTTCTGCTTCGCAGGATCTCTGCAAAGACCACCGATTTTTATGCCCCGGAAGAGGAAGAAGGGGCGACGGCCACCCAGGAGGAACAGCGAGGCGTAAAAGACGGGCAGGATGTGGTAGTTGGCGGTCTTTTGGTAGATAAGACCGTAAAATATACCAAGAATGACAAGGTCATGGCCTTTATTACCGTGGAGGATCTTTTCGGCAGTATCGAGGTCATCGTATTCCCCAGGGAATTTGAAAAGTATAAAGAGGCCCTTTCCGGGGATCCGAAGCTCTTTATCAAGGGCCGGGTGCAGATCGAGGAAGGAAAGGACGGCAGGCTCATTGCCTCCGAGATCATTCCCTTTTCCGATATGCCAAAACAGCTGAAGATCATCTTTCCCGATAAACAGACCTATGTGCAGAGAAAGCAGGAGCTTTTGGAGGCCATCAAGTACTCGGAGGGCCGGGATGTGGTCATGATCATCTGCGAGGCGGAGCATGCCTATCTGCAGATGGGGGCTAATTATAATGTACAGATCACACCCCAGCTTTTGGAAAGCCTCAGAGCCCTGTTCGGACAGGACGCAGTCAGGGTGGGATAGAAAGAAAAAATTGACTGTCTGAGCGCGATTGTGCTATTGTTAAATGAGCAGGCAGGGCTTGCTTGTGGCAAGGAGGATAAAGCATTGGCTGAGAAAAAGATTAAGACCATCGGAATCCTGACCAGCGGCGGTGATGCGCCGGGTATGAACGCGGCCATCCGTGCGGTAGCCAGAAAGGCCCTCGGCAACGGGGTAAAGGTCAAGGGGATCAAAAAGGGATACCAGGGTCTCTTAAATGAAGAGATCATAGATATGGAGAAAAAGGACGTTTCCGATACCATCCAGCGGGGCGGTACCATTTTGGGAACGGCAAGATGCAGCGAGTTCCGTACTTTGGAAGGACAGAAGAAGGGTGCGGAGATTTGCAGAAAGCATGGCATCGACGGGATCGTGGTCATCGGCGGTGACGGCTCCTACAGAGGCGCGCAGGCGCTTTCCAAGCAGGGCATCAACACCATCGGCATTCCCGGAACCATCGACCTGGATATCGCCTGTACCGATTATACCATCGGCTTTGATACAGCCATCAACACAGCCATGCAGGCCATTGATAAGGTGCGTGATACCTCTTCCTCCCATGAGAGGTGCTCCATCATTGAGGTTATGGGACGAAACGCAGGCTACATTGCACTTTGGTGCGGCGTGGCTAACGGCGCGGAGGACATCCTGCTTCCGGAAAAATATGACTACAACGAGCAGGCCATCATCAACAATATCATCGATAACCGGAAAAAAGGAAAGAGCCATCATATCATCATCAATGCAGAGGGTATCGGCCACTCTACCTCCATGGCAAGACGGATCGAGGCTGCCACAGGAGTGGAGACAAGAGCGACCATTCTGGGCTATATGCAGCGCGGCGGTAACCCCACCTGTAAGGATCGCTTCTACGCCTCTATCATGGGGGCGATGGCAGCGGACATTCTCTGCGAGGGAAAGACCAACCGCGTCATCGGCTATAAGGGCGGCAAATTTTTGGATTTCGATATTGATGAAGCACTGGCAATGCACAAGGAGATCGACGAGTACGAATACGAGATCAGCCGACTGCTTTCCAGATAAGGACTTTGTGATTTCAACGGCCTGCCTGACGGCAGGCTGTTTTCTTGGATAGGAGCTTAAGGAGAAGGATAGATGCTGACTTCACTTTCAAATGACAGGATCAAGGCGGTTTCGGCTTTGATCAAACAAAGCAAGATGCGGAAACAAAAGGGACTCTTTGTGGTAGAGGGAAGCCGTATGGTTTCCGAGGTGCCTGCAGCCCTTTTGCAGGAGCTCTATCTGTCGGAAAGCTTTGCGAAAAAAAAGGAGAATCTTCCTATCATAGAAAAGCTGACTGCCCCCACTAAGGGCCGTCCCGGCTTGGAGCCTGTTTTGGTTTCCGATACCGTGTTTGCCAAGATGAGCGATACCATGCATCCCCAGGGGATTCTGGCGGTGGCAACCCAGCCTTCTTATAATATAGAAGATCTGCTGACAGGCAACACCTATCTGGTCCTTGAAAACGTGCAGGATCCCGGCAATGTAGGTACCCTGCTTCGCACTTCAGAAGCAGCGGGGGCAGACGCCCTCTTCTTATCTGCAGGCTGCGCCGATCTGTTCAATCCCAAGACGGTTCGCTCCACCATGGGAGCTATTTTCCGAGTGCCTTTCTTCTATTATGAAGAGATCCGATCTTTTTTAGTAAAACTGGATGCCCACGGCATCTCTACCTACGCCGCCTGTCTGGAGGGATCTGAGGAATATACAAAGGTCTCCTATGGGGAAAAATGCGCCATTCTCATCGGAAATGAGGGAGCAGGGCTGTCGAAGGCCGCAAAAGAGGGCTCCCGGTTTAGGGTACGCATTCCCATGGAGGGTCAGGTGGAGTCTTTGAATGCATCTGTCAGCGGCGCACTCTTTTTATATGAAGTAAAACGTCAACATTCCGGGATCTGACCCTGTGAAATTGTTTCTTTTGCAGTACAATCCCATTTTTTTTATGTCGAAAATTTGACAATTTTCATCTTGTCTGTTAAGATACACTTAATGTTTGTAACAAATGCGTAACATTTTGCAACAAAAGGGTTAAAAACTGGATGAAAATGATGCTGACAAAGATTAAAAGAACAGGGATTGCATGGATGCTGATAGCTGCTCTTGCTTTACTGCCTATCACGGCGGTTGCAGACGATGAGATCGGTCTGCATGCGGGAGTTGGATGCATTCTCATGGGTTCTTCCGTTAACAGCATAAAGGATGATGACTTCGAAGCAAGTGCAGGTGTAAGCACTGTAATGCAGGAAGCACAGATCAATGAGATCGAAGAAGTAGCTGAGCCTGTAGAGGATTCCGAAGAAGTGATCGTATCCGAGCTGCAGGAAGATACCACAGACCTTGAGATGATCGTTACCGACGTGGAAGTACCCGCTGATCTGGCACAGATCGAAGAGGAGCCCGTCATTGTAATGGCCAATGTAGAAGATGCAGTAAATGTCAGAGTAGAGCCTTCTGAGGACGCTGAGATCGCAGGTAAGCTGTTTGCAGGCTGCGGCGGTGAGCTCCTTGAGAGAAGAGACGGCTGGACCAAGTTAAAGAGCGGCGAGCTTGAAGGCTGGACCAAGGATGAGTTCTTATTCTTCGGTGAGGAGGCTGAGGCAGCTTCCAAGGAAGCAGGTACCCTTACCGCAACTGTTAATACAGAGACCCTGAGAATCCGTAAGGAGACCAGCGAGGACGCAGGCGTTATCGACCTGGTAGGAGACGGACAGGAGCTTCGTGCAGTAGAAGAGCTTGGTGAGTGGGTTTCCGTAAAGTATGACGGCGAAATCGGCTATGTAGCCAGTGAATATGTAGATGTTGAGTTTTCCGTTCCTTCCGGTAAGACCATGGAGCAGATCATGGCTGAGGAAAAGGCCAAGGAAGAAGCTAAGAAAGCTGAGCAGGCCAAGAAGGCTAAGAAGGGTGGCAAGTCCACCACCAACCGCGGTGCGGTTGAAACAGGTGCTTCCGATGTAACACTTCTTGCAGCACTGATCCAGTGTGAAGCAGGTCGTGAGGGCTACGAAGGACAGCTTGCAGTAGGTGCGGTAGTTATGAACCGTGTACGCAGCGGATCCTATCCCGGCAGCATCAGCGGAGTTATTACCCAGCCTTCTCAGTTCCCTCCCGCAACCAACGGTCGTGTGGCAGCGGTTCTGGCATCCGGTCCCAGCGCATCCTGCATCCAGGCAGCGGAGGCAGCCATCGCAGGACAGAGCAACGTAGGCGGTGCTACCCACTTCGGAAGAGGCGGCAGCGGCATCACCATCGGAAACCACACCTTCTGGTAAGATCAAACAAAATAAGACGATTCAGGCGCGATCCGAAAGGATGGCGCCTTTTTTCTCCCATCTTTTGCTTACGACGTATCTTAAACGTTTGATATTCTTAATATTCCCATAAGAAACCCCCGGATTAAGCAAATTGATTGAAAATAGAAGCGAAACTGTGTAGAATATAGATACTTGTAGCAGGTGCGGCCATTGTTTCAGTCAATAATGATTTGCCGTACGGAATCAGTAATATGTAAAGGGAGGAAGAAACAGATGAAAAGGATTTCAAGGTTTTTACTTCAGTCATGGATGGTATGTGTGTTTGCTTTACTTCTGCCCATGGCGGTGTTTGCAGAGGACGTGGAGAAGCCGACGGTACTGGAAAACAGGAAGTCGCAGCATCATGTGTTTGAGGCAACAAAAGATTCAAACGGAGATATCAGTTATCATCCGGAAGGTGAGCTAATTATGCCCGGGGATACCTTTGAGTTTAAGGTATATGAGTTTAAGAATGAAAATGGAAAAAATTCTTACTTATCCCTTGGTTATTGGGGAACTGCTTCAGATGAACATGCATATACCTATGATTTTGAGGGCAGTACCTCGAATTCGGCTGGAACTGGCTTTAATGTAACATCGACAAAGTGTGTTAGTGTAAAAGGCAGCGAATCGATCACAAAAGCAGGCGGAAGCCAATATGAGGTTCCGGTGCAGTATATCAACAACTCTGATTATCCGGTGCTTCTTTCTCTTGGATTTTCCGGAAGTATGGGCGAACAGGGGGAATGGTATCTGACAGTAGGATTACATGTATCTTACTATAAGCCATATTATGCGATTAACTATGAAGGTTCAAACAATGATGAGTTATCTTCTTATCATTGGGATGCGGGAACATATAGTAATCTGAATTTCCCGCGTTATTACTGGTTGACTGATGTGCCTTATACGATCAGCATTCCGAATCCGACTAAGACAGAAAGTACGTTCGAGGGGTGGGATGGCACCTCTTCTGGGTATAGCTCGAAAGAGACCAATTATACAAATGTGACAGTAGTTTATGATGCGGATGCGGAGGGAGTTTGTTCCAACCAGACCGTTAATAAAACCGGACATATAACGATGCAGCCGATCTTTGGCAACGGTCATACTGTGATCTTTCATACCAATGGCGGATCGATAAATGGCCGCGATAAATGGATGCTGGAAGCAAAGAATGTGGGAACGAAAGATGATCCGTCCTACACCTTTGATCTTAACTCTGTTATTCCCACAAAAAAGGATGGTGATACCTTCCTTGGCTGGTGCTATAAGAAAAGTGCGCTTTACGGCAGCTTTATAACAAAAGAAAATGGAAAAGATGTATATGATTATTTCTTTGCAACGAATTCTACAGGCATGATCCATAATCTCTATGCCAAGTGGGCAAGCGATACAAAGGAAAATCTGGAAAAGAATGAGTGGGAGCTGACGGACGATGGTACGCTTTGGCTTTTGAATAACAAAGGCGTTGAAAAGTGGGCAAAGGCCAGGGCGGAAGATACATCTCTTCCCGGAAAGGTAAAAACTATCAAAACGGGATATAAGGATGAAAATCCCAACTATATTTCCGCCGAAGGCGTTTTTGCAAACTGCACGCAGCTGGAGGAAGTTACCTTCACGGGAACCGCGGTTAACGGCTACTACACCTTCAGGAACTGTAGTAAATTAAAGACAATCAATTTGAATACAACAGGAAGCGGGATTCATTATTCTCATAGTCTTGCAGTAGGCGGATCTCAGTTCATCGGATGTGATATTGATCTTACGATCAATGTGCCGGAGGGTCAGTTAGAGTACTATAAGAATTACTTCCCGGATTATGCTTACCTGTTTAATACCGATCCTACAGATCACAGATATCCGCTTACTGTCGGGGATCAGGTGATTTCCGATGATAACCTGTCAGTTCAGTGTGGAGAGGGAACAGCTACCTTTGATCCTCAAACCAATACGCTGACATTGGATCATGCATCAGTTTCGGGCAATACCGCATTGCATTCGGCTAAGATTCATATCTCTGAAGATCCGGATAATTACGAGCAGTATAAAAGGGCATCCATTATCAGTTGTCTTCCTGATCTGAAAATCGTGCTGGTGGGAGAGAACGAGATTAGGGCAGATGGGAACAATTACTACGTTGAGGATGCCATCAGGGCATATGGAGATCTTACGATCTGCGGTGAGGGAAGCCTGAAACGAACCGTACTGGCAGAAAATTATAAAATTGAAGGAGTACCTTTTAATGACGTATATAGCCTGCCAATCACTGTGCTTGGGGATGTTGCGATAGACGGTGCCACGATCACGAAGCTGTATGCGGATCTTCCTGAAACTCTGACGATCAAAAATGCGGTGATAGACGGTACCTCTCTCAAGGCAGCAAAAGGCCTGAGCATAGAAAATTCATTGATCAACCGGGATACATTCTGGCAGGGGCCGAATTATCCCATAGAGCAAACCGTGATCGGAACCGACAGCAACTTGTTCATTACCCAAAGTAAGATCGGCGATGATAGTGGACAGGTTTGTATTGATTGCGGAGAAAAGGATGTAACGATCAAGATCAAGAACAGCAAGATCTATCCGAGAGATATGATCAGAGCCGGCAGCGGATCCACAATGACGATTGAAAATTCCAATCTGCAGGCCTGGTGCAAAGAGGACGCTAACCTTGGCATAACAGGTGCCACTACGATACCTGTCTCTAAGATCACACTAAAGGACTGTGCTATCACAAAAGGTGCCTGGGATGGCGAAAGCGGTAGAGAGCTTGCGATCGGCCGCACCGGTGCTGATGCAACGGGTCCGTTGTTCCTTTCCTATACCGTATCCTTCGATACCGGAGTCGGCAGCGCAGTTCCTTCTCAGACGGTGAACGCAGGAGAGAAGGTACAAAAGCCGGAAGATCCGACCAGAGCAAGCTTTACCTTTGACGGATGGTATACTGAAAAATGGAATCAGAAAAATGCATATGATTTTGATTCCAAGGTTGATTCTGACTTTACCCTGTATGCGAAATGGACAAAGGCAGGCACAACGCCGGCCCATACCCATACAGCAGATACCACAAAGTGGCTGAGTGATGCAGACGGCCATTGGCATCTCTGTACCGCCGGTGACGGCTTTGTGATGGACAAGGCAGCGCATACCTTTGATAACGGAAAGGTGACTAAGGAGGCAACACAGGCCGCTGAAGGCGAGATGACTTATACCTGCAGTGTATGCGGTTATCAGGAAAAGAAAACGATTGCCAGGCTTGAATCAAAACCTGCAACCACCGAACCCGGTCAGCAAGGTGGCCAGCAGGGCGGACAGGACCAGCCCGGAACAACCCAGACAGCTGAACTTCCCAAGGCAGGAACAGAGGTCCAGGACCAGACAGGAGCTACCTATGTGGTAACCGGAACTGAGAAGGACGAGACCGGAAAAGAAGTAGCAACCCTGGCTTATGCAGGTGATGAGAAGGCTTCCGGTAAGGTGGATATTCCCGAGACTACGAAGCTGGCAAACGGAGCGGACGCAAAGGTAACCGAGATCGAAGACAGTGCCTTTGAAAAGAATGCAGCCGTTACCGCAGTAACCATTCCGGAGAGCGTTAAAACCATCGGAAAGAACGCTTTCAAGGATTGCAATAATATTAAGACCATTACCATCAAGGGCGACGAAGTAACCGCCATCGGAGATGGTGCGTTCCAGGGCTGCAAGAAGCTGGGATCCTTTACCATCGGTAAGAAAGTAAGTAAGGTTGGTAAAAATGCATTCTCCGGCTGCAGCAAGCTGAAAAAGCTTTATATTTACAGCACCAAGCTCACCAAGAAGAAAGTCGGCAAGAAGGCCTTTGGTAACATCTATAAGAAAGCGGTTATTTACTATCCGAAGAATACAACCACCAAACAGCTGAAGACCCTGAAGGCTGCCATCAAGAAAGGAGGCGCCCCGAAGGGGATCAAGTATAAAAAACTTAAAAAATAGGGGGTAAGCTATGGGACTATTTAACAAATTACTCGACGGACTCGGTGTGGATTCGCAGGCAGTAGGAGATCTGGTGAATGGTCTGATTGACAATGCCAAGGAGCAAACTGCCAAGCGGGAAGCTGCTTCTTATGCTTCTGACCCGGTGCAATCCTATGCTTCCGGGGATTCCTGGGGAGAGATGATGCCGGAGGAAGAAAACCAGTACAACTTCGGCGGAACCTATATCCAGTATTTTGAGAACATTTTTGACACTGAGTTTTCGGAATACCGATATGATAGGGAAGACATTGCCGGAACGCAGCGCACCTTTTATACCTTTTATGCAGGAGGCACCAAGGTTCTGATGCTGGAGCTGATGAATGAAGGCAGCAGCGCCCAGAAGATCCGTAATACTGCGTGGAAGGAAAACGTTCCATACCTGCGCTTTTACTATGATCATGACGGATGGTGGAATACCCGTTCCTATGTCGTTCGTCGCATGAAAGAAGCCATCAGGTAATTTTTCGCCGGGGGATCCGGCACACAATAAGATGTAAGAAAACAGAAGGAGAACGCTATTTGCGCCTGCGGCGGGCCAGGCACGAAGAATCATATGTTTCGCAGGCAACATCTTCGTGTACGGTCTGGTACATCCCATAATTTATGGGATTTAACGGATTCTCCTTCTGTTTCTTTCTTATGAGGATACAAAATGTCTCTACTGGACCGACTGGATGACAGGGCTGCCTGGAGCAGGTTCTACGACTATAAGTGCTCCCTGGCTTGCCCGAAGCAGTTTACGAAGGAACTTCGTTTTTTTATTGAGGAAAAAAAGTACCTCCCCGTTTGCGAAACCATTCAATCGGGCGGGGAGTTTGCGTTACCTGAAAAAGCCGTGATCAGCAAGATGGGATCGGAGAAAAAGCGGGTGGTTTATACCTACCCGGAGGCGGAAAGTACGGTTTTAAAGCTTTTGACCTATCTGATGCTGAGGCGATACGATGGCTTGTTTCAGCAGGGCCTGTTTTCTTTCAGACCCGGCCGGACCGCCAAGGATGCGGTGAGGTACCTTTTAAAGGAAAAAGATCTGTTCCGTCTGTATGCCTACAAGGCAGACATTCACGATTATTTTAATTCCATCCCTATTACAGAGCTTTTGCCCATGCTGCAGGAAGCCCTCTCGGACGACCCGAAGCTCTATGCCTTTTTGAAGTCGCTTTTGACAGAGGAGCGGGTTTCCTTCCGGAATGGGATTGTGCGAGAGAAAAAGGGCATCATGGCGGGAACGCCCCAATCCTCCTTTTTTGCCAACCTGTTTTTGGCGGATCTGGATGAGCACTTTACAAAGCAGGGCGTTTTGTACGCCAGATATTCCGACGATATCATATTGTTTGCGCCTTCTGAAAAAAAGGTTCGTGAGCATGCGGAATACCTGCACCGGCATCTGGATCGGTATGGATTGTCCATCAATCCGGAGAAGGAATGCTTTTATGAGCCCGGGGAGGGATTTAGTTTCTTGGGAATTTATTGCAGCAGGGAAAAGATCGATATCGCTCCTGCTACGGTAAAGAAGCTGAAGCAGAAAATGAAGCGAAAGCGGGATGCCCTTATGCGCTGGAGCAAACGGAATGATATTTCAAGGGAAAAGGCGGCAGCGGCCTTTATCCGAGTTTTCAACAGAAAACTTCTGGAGAGCCCCCGGGATAACGAGCTTTCCTGGAGTAACTGGTTTTTTCCGGTGATCAATACCACTGAAAGCTTGCACGAGATCGACCTGTACGCCCAGGATTGCCTGCGGTATCTGCTCAGCGGCAGACATACCAAGGCCAGATTCAACGTCAAATACGAGACGTTGAAAGACCTCGGATACAGATCCCTTGTCAACGCCTATTATAAGGGGCGGGAAATGGGATAAAAGTGTGCAAAACTGCGCAAAAAGTGATAAAATAGAGTTACTTTAGCATGGATGCAAGGAGGCAGATATGACTATGAAGAACCAAAAAGAAAGAAGCAAAAGAAACAGCAAATGGATGACGCTGCTTTTGTCTATGGCATTGGTGGCAGGATTGGCAGCGCAGCCCGCATACGCCGAGAAGGAAAGCCTGGCAGCGGAGACCCTTAGTGAGCAGACAACGTATTCCGTAGAGTACTGCGACCTGGTGGCAACCGTAGAAGGGGGCCGGGAGGGAGACGTAACCTTCTCCGGAGCGGCTTCTGAGGACGAAGGCTGCTTTTTGATCATCAATACCGATAAGAATGTGACCATCTCCATGAAGGATGGAAAGACGGTTACCAAGGATTATATTTATGTGTCCTCTCCCACCAATACAAAAGAGGTCAGACATATTACTTTGGACGGCGTTCACATCGACCGCTCCGGGGAAAACATCTTTTATCAGGGTGTCGATCTGGTAACGGGACTCTACCCCGAGCAAAGGGCCGCCATGTATGCCGTGTATTTCCAGGGAACTGAGGTCCACTATGACAGCGGCGTGGAGTATGCGGGAAATCTGCACCTTACTTTGAAGGGTGAGAATACTCTGGTGGGTGCCGGAAGCAGCAATGTAAAGAGTACTTACAGCGGCTACACCCCCTCAAAGGATGATGTCCTAGCGGGTATCCGTGCCATGAACCTGGATATCGATGGAAACGGAAGTCTTGATGTAGCCGGCCAAGAATACGGAATCTATGTCAAACGCAACCTGTATATTGCAGGGGGCTGTATCAAAGCTGCAAAACAGTCCTCTAATGGCAGAGAAATATCCTGTACCAACGCAACTATCGTAGGGGGCTGCTTTGCCAACGGCAGCAGCGGAAGTGTTTATGGCTATCCTGTTTATGCCGGCACCGTAAACCGGGGCGCAGCCCGTCTGGTGGAGCTTTCCGCCAATCAGGACGCAGCAACTCAAACAACTTACCCTTATAAGGTGGCTTACACTGCAGATGCAACAGCCTTTTTGGAGGGCATGATCGCAAGGAAGGCAATTTCCCAAAAGGAAAATGGTCAGGACTTTGCGGCAGCATACGATATGGCCCTAACGGATCTTGACGCATTTCGCGCAGGCAGCAGTGTATCGGTTTCCTACGGCATGAATTACGGATTTGATATGGGCCAGTCTCAGGCCATCGTCACTGCCCTGCAATATGATCATCCTGAGTATTGGTGGCTTTGGATCGACAGAATCGGACCCGGCGCTACGGGTGCCACCCTGATCCTGAAAAACGGCTACAATGCCTCCAAATTCCAATCCAGAAGTGAGGCCTTTGAGGAGGCGGTAACCATGGTGGAAAGGGCCTCCGGCGTTTGCGCTTCCATGACCGACTATCAGAAGGCCTATGTACTTTATCAGGCCTTGGCAAATTGGGTCAGCTACGATGCTAACTTTATCGATCAGTCCTCAGGCAGTGCCTTTTTAGAGAAAAAAGCGGTCTGCGACGGTTTCGCAAAGGCCTATATTCTTCTGCTGCAAAGACAGGGCATCCCGGCCAGCTATGTGGAAGGCTGGGGAACTCCGGTAGGCAGCGAAAACGGTGGTATGCACGGCTGGGTCATTGTATCCATAGACGGCTCTTATTACTACTGCGATCCTACCTGGGATTGTCAAGGCGATACGGCCGTCTTTACGAATTTTATGAAAAACGCTACGGACTTTAACGGGACTTCTCATGAGCCTCATGAAGACAATATGGGCTACCGGCTTCCCACATCTGCAGCAAGCAGTTTGGGAGCCCCAACCAACACGATAACTCTAACATCGGGAGAGAGTTCTGACGGCGCCTTTGCCATAGGCAGCCTGTCTCTTGTCTCCGGATCTCCGGTGAGAGTCTGGGTATATCCTGCAGAAGGAAAATCCGTTACCACCATCTCCCTTGGCGAGACACAAAAGGATGGGATCGAAACAGAGGAAGGAAACTTCTATGCGGATTTTGATGCTGTTTCGGCAAATTCGCAGATCTCTGCCGTCTTCCAAAGCGGCAGCAGGATGTCCTCGAAGCTGGACGCAGCAAGCAGAGATATTTCCGTAAAATCCGGAGAAGAACTGCAGGCATCTTTTTCCCTGAAGACAAAAACAGGCCTGGCGATAACCGACAAAACGATAACGGTAACCCTGCGGGCCAATGCGGATCCTGCCTTTGCTGAAAAGAGTTATACCATTGAAACGGATTCATTTGGCGAGACAACAATCAGCATCCCGGATCTTCCTGTAGGAAGCTATACCCTTACCGCGGAATTTGCAGGAGACGAAAGCTATCGTCCCGCCGGTCTCAGTATTTCGGCTACGGTTTTGGAAAACATCTCCTATGAGGTGGGTGATTTTGTCCTGTCAAGGACCGACGGCGGTATTTTAAGTGAGGATTCAGACTACACCTACACAGAGGAGTACGATGCTGAAGATCAGAAAATCGACGGCTCAGGCCTTTTGACCATCCTCTCGGAAAAGCCCATCACCATTTCCATGCGGGATGATGTCAGTGTTTCTCATGACCGGATTTGTAATGGGGCAACCACGGGCTTTGTTCCGAAGATTACATTAAACGGTGTTATCATCGACAGAAGTAATATCGTTGTAGAGGGTACGGCTTATGAATCCGGCAAATACAATCCCTCTCAGGAGGACAAAAAGCTGACGGCAGCCATCTTTTCCAAGGAATATACCCAGAATGCCATCATTTATATAGAGGGCTACAATTCCCTCATCGGCGCGGCAAGCTCCAAGGCAGACCCAAACTACGTCACTGCCTATGATCCCGGCTATACAAATCCCTACTATTCCACCATTGAGCAGGGGGGCTATACCATTAAGGGCAGTGGTAAATTGGATGTGAAAGCCTATGTATCCAATAAGGGAGCATATATTTACGGAATGGATGTTACGAAGCTGGTGGTAGAATCCGGTGAGATCAACATCACCTCCGATGCCATCTCAAAGGATGATTCCCAGCACCCGAGTCTGGTCCGTGGTTTTAGAACTGATACCTTTATACAAAGAGGAGGAACCTTTTCCATCACCCTGGGGAACGATGACTTTAATACGGATGTGGTTTCCGATGTGCAGGCCATAGAAGCAAACAATTACACGTTAACAGCGGGTATCCTGGATGCGGAGTTTCATCATAAGCCCCTC